>OJEP01000112.1_pt1 | contig 46021 bp, 45 predicted proteins | sample 1593761 | NCBI WGS metagenome assembly OJEP01 (sample SAMN05416783, study PRJEB24817) | seawater metagenome | isolation source: Sea water | place: Canada:Atlantic | collected 2013-11
AGGATAAACGGCGTGTTTACCGCTTGCCTTCCTTCGACTGCTATACGCTCAGGATAAACGGCGTGTTTACCGCTTGCCTTCCTTCGACTGCTATACGCTCAGGATGAACGGCGTGTTTACCGCTTGCCCTGAGCTTGTCGAAGGGTCGCATTGCTTAGGGCAAATGCTCACTGGCTAAATAATCGTGCGATTGCATTTCCTGTAGACGGCTCAAACAACGTTTAAACTCAAAGCTTAAATTGCCACCTGTATATAAGTCTTCCAGTGGATATTCCGCTGACATTATAAGCTTAACATTACGCTCATAAAACTCATCAACTAAGGCAATAAAGCGTCTGGTACTGTCATCACTGTCATGACCCATCTGCTTAACATTAGCCATTAATACCGTGTGATAAAGTTGACTGATTTCCATATAATCACTTTGGCTTCTAGCGCTTTCACATAACACTGAAAAGTCAAAATAAACGACACCATCAGAAACACATACCGTGGGTAATTGGCGATTATTGATTTCAATATCGACACCTTCTTTACCCGCTTCACAAGAAAGCTGCGTAAAATAATGATGCAAATTTTCATTTGCTTGTTGATCAAGTGGATAATGAAAAATTTCAGCTTGCTCTAAGGTACGTAATCGATAATCAACACCACTATCAACATTAATGATATCTGTGTGCTCATTAATCAACTTAATCGCGGGTAAAAAACGTTCCCGTTGTAATCCATTGCGATAGAGCTCATCAGGAATAATATTTGAGGTGGCGACTAAGGTAACATTATGTGAAAACAACTCTTCAAATAATGTACCTAAAATCATAGCATCCGTTATATCAGAAACAAAAAACTCATCAAAGCAAATGATTTGAGTTTCGCTGGCAAACTTTTTAGCGATAATTTTTAATGGATCTGCCTGCCCTGTTAACCCCTTCAGCTCTTGATGCACTCGATGCATAAACCGATGAAAATGGACCCGCATTTTATTGTCAAAAGGAAGACAATCATAAAAGGTGTCAACTAAATAGGTTTTTCCCCGACCTACACCGCCCCAAAAATATAGACCTTTAATTGGCTTTATTTCTGGTTTTGCATAGACTTTTTTCCAGCGATTTAATACCTTTGTAAAACTAGATACTTTAAGCGGCTTAACTTGTAATTCTTCATATAGGCGTTGCAAATTTTTAACTGCATTTTCTTGTGCAGCATCAAAAATAAAATCATCTTTTGTTAGATCTTGTTTATATTTGTCAATTGGAGAAAGTTTAATCATGTTTATTTGATCATTAATGGCTTGAAAAAAAAGAAATTGCCAACATATTTTTAATATGGGCAAGTTAAAGCTATAAATAAAAACGCTAGCACTATATTATTGTAAACTATAAAAGCGTTATGTTTAACACTGTATTATTCATTATTTTTATTTCCATCTCAATTTAAGGTAACCTTATGACCGTAGTAACCGCATTAGTTGTTTTCATTATCGGCGCCATCGTGGGCTTTATTGCTAATCACTTCTTATCCTCTTCAAGCCAAGAACAACGCAAATTAGCAGAGCAGGTTAATAAAAGTGAGGAGGCATTAAGTCAATATAAACTAGATGTTTCTGAACACCTTGAAAGCTCAGCAAAACTATTAGATCAAATGAATGGCACCTGCCAAACCGCAATGAAACAAATGCAAGAAAGCACACAGTTATTAAAACGTGCCACCACAAGCGATGCTGATTCCATGCCTTTTTTCTCACAAGAAACTCAAGATCAGTTAGCCCAAACAGCAGGGCTAAGACACCCGAAAAAAGCAGACAACAACATAGATACTGTCACAGAAGCACCACTAGATTACTCTAATGGTGCAAGTGGCCTTTTTGTGGATAAAACACAAATACACGCTTCAAGGGTTGAATAAAGCGAGACCTATAATCATCCATCTGAAATAAAGTGTTACAAATGCCATTTGGTATTTGTGAACTTAATTTATATGTTTAAGTCTATCTGTTTAACATTTACGTTTTAGGATAAACTTTCCATATGAAAAAACCATCGATTGTTCCACTCTCTGCTATTCTCGGCGCCGTATTATTTTCTAGCTCATTCGTTATACCAAACGCCCATGCATTTTCAATTTGGCCAACAAGTGTTGAAGGTCACACTATGCCAAGTTTTGCCCCAATGCTGGAAAAATCCACACCTGCTGTCGTCAGCATTGCCGTAAAAGGCACCCATAAAGTAAAGCAAAATGTTCCTGATATCTTTCGTTTTTTTGGTAAAAAAAATCAAAATCCAAACCAAGCACAGCAACGACCTTTTCGTGGTTTAGGTTCAGGTGTAATTATTGATGCTAAAGAAGGTTATATTGTTACCAATAATCATGTGATAGAACATGCAGATGAAATTATTATTACCCTTAAAGATGGTCGTCAGATAGAAGCAAAAAAGTTAGGTTCGGATGTTGAAAGCGATATAGCCTTATTGCAAATTGATGCCGATGATTTAACCGAAATTGTTATCGCTGATTCAGATAAGTTACGTGTTGGCGATTTTGCTATCGCCATTGGCAGCCCTTTTGGGTTAGGGCAAACAGTGACTTCTGGCATTGTTAGTGCGCTAGGTCGAAGTGGTTTAGATATTGAAAACTACGAAGACTTTATTCAAACTGATGCCGCCATCAATAGTGGTAATTCAGGTGGCGCTTTAGTGAACTTACGTGGTGAACTCATTGGCATTAATACCGCTATTTTAGGCCCTAATGGGGGTAACGTAGGGATCGGTTTTGCCATTCCTAGTAACATGATGAATAACTTAGCCAAGCAGATTATTGAATTTGGTGAAGTCCATCGTGGTATATTAGGTGTTTCAGGTCGTAGCGTAAACAGCGAAATAGCGAAAGCAATGGAGTTAAAAACGAATCAAGGCGGCTTTATTGAACAAGTAATGCCTGATTCTGCAGCAGATGAAGCAGGTATCAAACCTGGTGATGTTATTACTAAGATCAATGGTAAATCAATAAAAAGTTTCCACGAATTACGGGGCAAAATAGGTTCTATTGGTGCAGGAAAAAAAGTTAAATTAACGATAGTTCGCAATGGCAATGAACAAGATTTTAACATTAAGTTAAAACAATCGCAGGCGAGCAATGTTGCCGCTGCCAGTATTCATCGCATGTTTGAAGGGGCAAAATTAGAAAATAATAACAATAATACTGGTGTTATTATTGTCGAGGTCGCAGAGAATTCACCCGCGCAATATGTCGGTTTACAATCAGGTGATTTGATTACTGCAATAAATCGAAACCGTATCAATAATATTGCAGAGCTACGTAATTATCTTAAAGATATGAAAGGTGTTTTTGCCCTAAATATTATTCGTGATAATTATTCACAATATTTGATGGTTAGGTAGTATCAACTGATATTATTTAGTTTAAAACTTACTATTTAATATGCAATACGAACCAATAAAAGGCTGATTTTTTAAATCAGCCTTTTATTTTTAGTCGTCGTTATATTTTGTGTTAAACTCAAATTAATCATTAAAGTCATGTTCCATTGAGTATTCCCTTTTGAAGCTAAAGTCCGCATTAAAGTATATTGTAAACTCTATCAGTTATGGCGTATTATTCGCAGTTGCCTTGTTATTGTTAGTACCTAACTTAAATGACAATGGTTTTATTAAACAATTACTTAACAGGGAAACAAAAGCGCCTCATCCACTTTCTTACGCCAAAGCAGTTAGTTTAGCTAGCCCTGCCGTTGTTAATATTTATTCCGAAGATATTCAATCGAATCCAAGTTATGGTAGCCGCGCAATCAAAGCAACACGATTAGGCTCAGGCGTGATCATGGATAGCCGCGGTTACATTTTAACTAATATGCATGTTATTCAAAATGCTGATCTAATTAAAGTGTTACTCCAAAGTGGCCGAGAGTATCCCGCAGAGCTCATTGGTTTTGATCAAGTGACTGATTTAGCGGTACTAAAAGTAGATAAAACGAATTTACCTGTTATTCCCCAAAACCTTCATCAACAATCATTGGTGGGTGATATAGTTTTGGCCATTGGCAACCCTTTCAATTTAGGCCAAACGGTGACTCAGGGTATTATTAGTGCAACTGGACGCAATGGGTTAAGTAATACTAATTACTTAAACTTTTTACAAATGGATGCTGCCATTAATGATGGTAATTCGGGCGGTGCTCTTATTAATAGTAATGGGGTATTGGTGGGTATCAATTCTCGTAAATTTACTCAATCAAACCCACAACAAAATATTCAGGGTATTTTTTTTGCTGTACCCTATCAATTAGCAGCAAAAATTATGCACCAATTAATTGAAAATGGTATTGTGATTCGTGGTTGGTTAGGTATATCTTCTGAGCGCTATTTAACAGATTCAAAAGGTTTTTTGGTTGGCTCTGTTACCCCTAACAGTCCGGCTGATAAAGGAAATATACAAGCAGGTGATGTAATTTACCAAATTGCAGAACATCCAATTAGTAGCATTACCCAAGCCTTAGATATCGTTGCAGAAACAAGACCAAATACGCCATTAATATTCAAGCTTTATAGGCAAGGTAAAATACTTGAAACCACAGTCACCATTGCTGAATTTAAAAACTAATGTCTGCTGATCTTAAAATTTTAAATCGTTAGCGCTGACATACTGCTTCATGTCATTCGCTAGCGGAATAAAGTTGTTAGAAAAAACAGACCCACGCCTAGTGCTTTATCAATAAGTCTGTTATTCCCGTCTATCATATTAGTTGCTACTAGCTTCTTGTTTAGCACTTTTTATAATTTCTTCTACACGATGCTTATTACCACAGATGGCAGATTGTTTTTCATCTCGATAGTAGCGGATATCAATACAGTCTTGTTGGTATCTACGTTCAAGTTCGGTACGAATTAAAGGCTTTCCTTTGGTATTAATTATTTGACGATGTAATGCTTGGCATTGCTGAATTTGCTCTGATGCTAACGTAATATCTTCGCAAATATCATCATTACTTGAACAGCCAGTTAACACTATGGCAATACAAACAGCTAAAAAAGAAGTGTGTTTCATATTGAAAATCGCTTAATTATTTTGAATTAAAAGTAAATACTCTCAACAGTATATAACAAAGTGCAAGGTACAGGAGTTTTTTATGAAAAACGCTGACGATCTCTATTCAGATAAGCATGAGGTAAAAAAGCTTATCGCTTCTTAGGTAACATCACCGTATAGAGTAACAATATAGGACCTATATTAAAAATTTACTTTCACCCACAGGTAAATTCTCATCCAATATATAGGGTCCTATCGATGTGCGATGTAATGCAATAACAGGATTGTCAAATCGTCCAAACATTCTCTTTATTTGATGATAACGCCCTTCAGTTAAAACAACTTCAGCGCAATATTGAGAAAGAATATGAAGCTTTACTGGCTTGGTGGTAATATCTTCATAGGAAAAGTACATTCCTTTGGCAAACGCGTTAATATAATCATGATGTAATGGATTTTTCAATGTGACTAAATACCGCTTCGCAACCTTACTTGTCGGTGATGTTAATTTCTCTGACCAACGACTATCATTGGTCAGCAACACTAAACCTGAAGTGTTTAAATCTAAACGCCCTACTATATGCAAACTTGTTTTCTCTCCCTGTGTTAATTTTAAGCAAAGTAAATCAATGACGGTTTTATGTTTATCATCTTTCGTTGCGCACACCACGCCGATAGGTTTATGCAACATAATATACAAGGCTCTATTTTCCTGAATAATTTCACCGTCAAATTTAATGATTGAAAATTTATCAATAGCTTGAGCAATATCTGTTGCGATCAGCCCATCAACACTCACGCGTTTTTGCGCCAGTAATAAGCGAACTTTTTTCCGGTTGATTTGACATTTCTCACTGAGAAAACGATCTAGTCGAGCGCGACTTATAGACATAATAAATGAAATAAAATAGGGTTAAGGGTTTATTGGCTTACTATGCATTGACTGCTTGGATAAGTCATCACACATATGGATTGACATAGGTACTTGTTCTGTCACGTTTCTTTCTTTAAATGTTAATTAAAAGTCAAACAGCAAATAAATAGCATGATAGTGACTGCCACCTTTGATTCTACCAAACTGAGTCTAATACTCAAACACAGTCGGTTTAAAATAGAAGAATCCACGCCAATATCCATCAATTTTTTAACAAATATCTTTATCTAGTATAAAAAGATAAAGTAACAAAAAACACACTGAGCAACCTTAATTATGACTAGTATATTACACCCGTTAATCTTTGCTAACTTGTGGTGTTAAATCAAATACTACGTTAGTTACGTTCTGTATTCAGCGTTAATTCTGACGTAATCATAGCTAAAATCACATGTCCAAATAGTGGCATTTTCATTACCCCGATGAAGCTGCACAGTGATATCAATCTCGGCTTCATTCATGACAGCTTGCCCTTCTTCTTCTTGATAGCTTGTCGCGCGGCCACCTTTTTCAGCCACTAATACCTCACCAAAATATAGCTCTAGTTGCTCAGTATCTAGATCTGACAATGATTTACACTCTCTTGAAGCGTAACCAATAGCAGCCAGTACACGCCCTAAATTAGGATCAGAAGCAAACATTGCCGTTTTAACTAATGGGCTTTTGCCGATAGAAAAACCAATGGTCTTTGCTTCTTCAATACTTAATGCGCCTTTAACCGTTATGGTTAAAAACTTTGTTGCACCTTCGCCATCACGCACAATAGCTTTAGCTAAATACTGCGAGGTTTCAAGCAACGCATCATAAATTTCGTTAAAACCTTCATCGTTACGGTCTTTAATAAAGCCTACTTTGCTTTTGCCGGTGGCGATAACAATAAATGAATCATTAGTTGATGTGTCACCGTCGACAGAAATACAATTAAAAGATAAATCCGCTATCTCTTTAGTTATTTCATCTAATAATGATTGAGTGATATTAGCATCGGTAGCAACATAACCTAACATGGTAGCCATATTAGGATGAATCATACCTGCACCCTTGGATATACCGGTAATATTTATCTGTTCTTTACCAATATTTACCGTTGTAGAATAAGCTTTTGGTGCAACGTCGGTAGTCATAATAGTCCAGGCAGCATCAGCCCAGTTATCAGCGGTTAAATTAGCAACGGCAAGCGGTAAGCCGGCTAAGAGCTTATTCATCGGTAAATGTTCTAAAATTACCCCTGTTGAAAAAGGTAATATAGATTCAGCAGGAATAGTCATGATTTTAGCTAGGTTTTGACAAGTAGTGATTGCATCTAACATGCCTTGTTCACCTGTTCCTGCGTTAGCATTACCCGTATTAATTACTAATGCTTTAATGCCCGTTACATCATTATTTTTAACCGCAGTTAAATGCTTTTTACATAAGGTTACTGGCGCAGCACAAAAGCGATTTTGGGTAAAAACGCCCGATACAGCACTGTCATCGGCGATCTCAATAACAAGTAAATCTTTACGATTGGGTTGTTTAATATTTGACTCCACCCAGCCTAGGCGAATGCCTTGAATAGGAGTAAGTAGAGCAGGAATTATTTCAGGTAAATTGACAGGCATAAAAAATTATTAATAACAGAAAAGTAGGTAAATATTACGCTTTTCTGGTTTTTTATGCAAAGTAATATTCTTAGTAAACACAGTCAAACAAGCATCATCATTGACTTGGATATCAAGCGTAATATAAACCGACGCTGTAAATTAAAACCACTTCAATGTTATATTTATGCTAACAATTGGACTCGCGGTATTCAGTATTAGCCGTTAGACAAATTTAGTTATCCGGTATTATTTTGTACAAAAGCATGGTCAACTTCTCTATGTCAATGATGACTTACGCTTTAGCGTTTACACTTGTTTTTCGAATTTGACTAGCACACTCTGCTAGCACAATAGCGCCAGCGGTTGAAACATTCAAAGAATTACCCATGCCAAACATGGGAATATGTATTTGATGATGACTTAATTTTAATGCGGCTTCACTCACGCCTTTACGTTCATTTCCTAAAACTAATACACAAGGAGATTTGTAGGCTACCGCTTTATAGTCAATTGATTGATGACATAGCTCAACACTAAAAATAGTATAATCTTTATCTAATAAGACTTGTAAACTTGCACTGGTGCTTTCGCTATATTCAATACAAACCCATTTAGCTTCATTTCTAGAGGCTTTTTTTAACTTCTTATCTGAAATAGTTAGCGCGCCACAAACAATGATTTTTTCAATAGCGAAAGCATCTGCTAAACGAATAAAAGCACCTACATTATAACTATTAGTGACATTGTCTAATACCAGTATCAGAGGAAGCTTAGGCTGACTTAGGTATTCATCTCTAGTAGGTTTGTTTTTTCTAATATCTTCTTTACTAAGTTGTATTGCTGTATTCATTTTTCTGCTCTTGTTAAATAGATAGCTTCATACATGATTACGACCCTGCTAGTTTTGGATCATAAATTGAGGGATAAGTTACTCTAGGCCATGTTTTTCAAATTCACCTTTAACAGTTAACTGAACAATGACAGGTGCATTTGATGTGTTTTTCCAATACCAGCCATGAACGCCTGAAAATGGTGTGGTGAAACTGCCTTCCATCCCCTTTACTGTCGCTATGGCATAACTTTCAAAATAGCCGGTAGTGTCTCCTTCTGGTTCGCCGTGCAAATCAAAGTATAAAGCGAGACCGTTAGTGCTCCATTGGTAAGATAATTTTTTATGTTGCTGCATAGTAAATTTGTATTCAACTCCACTGAGCGCAGGAACCATTATTTCAATTTTTTTAACTGCCCATTTTACTTTATCTGATGCGTTCTCTGACACTTTATCTGATACCAGTGAGGTGGTCTTTTCTGCTTTTACATTATGAAAAATGGTTAATCCCAGAGTCTGCCCAATACCAGTCGGATCAATATTGTATTCAGCCGGTAATATGATCGTAAGTAAGGTTATTACTGCAAAAAGCATGCTTGCTAGTGTGTACTTAAATAATGTCGCTTTGGTTAAGGCAATGGTTTGTTGTTTCATAAATTTATCTCTAAATAGCTGTATCTAAAATTAATTCACTCATTTTTTGTGAATTAATTTTTGTGAATTAACTTTCATGTGTTCAATTTTTCGAGTTAACTCATAAAATAGCCTGTTAATTGATAGCCCATCAACATAAACCCTGCACTCATCAGTAAACCATTTGTACTGGTGGCAAATTGAGTAAAACTAGGGTGTTTACGCCAGAAGTTAATAGCCAGTAAAATGAATACTAGTGCAGTAAATTGCCCTAATTCAACACCCACATTAAAAGCAATTAAATTAACAATAAGACCCTCTTCAGGTAATTGAAACTCTTGTAATTTAGTGGCCAAACCGAAGCCGTGAAAAAGTCCAAATATCAGCACGGCCAATTTTGCATTAGGCGATTTACCCAATAGTTGGGTAAATCCCCCTAAATTATCAAAGCCTTTGTAGATTACCGACAATCCTATAATGGCATCGATTAAATATGCATTAACTTGAATATCACTAATCACGCCGAAAAGTAAGGTTAAGCTATGCCCTAGTGTGAACATGCTGACATACAGTAAGACATCACGGCTACGATATAAAAAAAATAAAACCCCGACTAAAAACAATAGATGATCATAGCCAGTGACCATATGTTTGGCGCCTATATACAAAAATGGAATGATTTGTATGCCCGTATTTTGTTGCAAAAATGTACGAGTGTTTTCATCTACACCGTGTGCAAAAGCTTCGACAGGTAGCCCTAAGGTAAGTAAAACCGTAAAACTAAAAAAACAATACTGTTGCAAACGACTAGGCATTGATTGCCCCTCATTATGATACTTTTAATCGGTTATGTTGAGGTAACCTTTTGAACAACCAGCAACACCTAAATAGTGTACTGACTAGAGAATTCTACTCTTCCCTATTCTACTGGAGAAGAATACTATGGTTGACGTAGATTTAGCAAAAGAAGTTATTAACGTGTCTACCGATAAAGATAAAATGATCTACTGTATTTCATGAATTGTTGGAGTGATTTTTTAAAACAGATTTTTTTCTAGCAAGGAGTTATCTCTATCTAAACAGTTAATGTGAGATGATATTCCAAAGAAACTATAGAGAAAAAATGACGCATTGGCTACTTTTACTAACGTTTTTACCGGTAAAAAAAGCCTGAAATACTTAGTTTATTTCAGGCTTTACGTTTTACTAATTTAACTTATTTAAATGAGGCTAATACATCATTAAAGCATTTAGAAGGTCTCATTATCTCAATGACCTTTTGCGTATCTGCTTTGTAGTAACCACCGATATCAACAGAATGCCATTGATCTGTGGTTAAATCACTGACGATAGATGATTCATTGTCACTTAATGATTGAGCCAATGGTGCAAAATGCCTTTGAAGTTCTGTATCTTCAGTTTGTTTAGCTAAGGCTTTTGCCCAGTAAAGCGCCAAATAAAAATGACTACCTCGATTATCAAGCTCGCCCGTTTTACGTGATGGAGATTTGCCATTTCCCAATAACTCAGCCGTTGCTTGATCTAATGTTTTTGCTAACAATTTTGCTTTAGAGCTGTCTTGTTTTATACCCAAATCTTCAAGAGAAGCACTCAGCGCAAGGAATTCACCAAGAGAATCCCAACGTAAATGATTTTCTTCTATAAGTTGCTTAACATGCTTAGGTGCTGACCCGCCGGCCCCTGTTTCAAATAAACCCCCACCTGCCATTAATGGCACTATAGATAGCATTTTTGCACTAGTGCCTAGTTCTAGAATTGGAAATAAATCCGTTAAGTAATCACGAAGAATATTGCCGGTCACAGAAATAGTGTCACCACCACGCAAAATACGCTCTAGCGTATAACGCATCGCTCTTGTTTGTGACATTATTTGAATGTCTAAGCCGGTCAAATCATGATCTTTCAAGTAAAGTTTAACTTTTTTAATTAATTCAGCTTCATGCGGACGGTATTCGTCTAACCAAAATACGGCTGGAGTATCAGACAATCTTGCACGGGTAACCGCTAATTTTACCCAATCTTGTATTGGTGCATCTTTAACTTGACACATTCTCCAAATATCGCCTTCTTCAACATCCATTTCTAATAAAACTTTTCCTTCACCATCAACAATGCGAATAGAGCCATCACCTTGTGATTCAAACGTTTTATCATGTGAACCATATTCTTCAGCTTTTTGCGCCATTAAACCAACATTTGGTACTGTTCCCATGGTTGTAGGATCAAATGCACCATGAGTCTTACAGAAGTTTATGATTTCTTGGTAAATTCTTGCAAAAGTACTTTCGGGCATAACCGCTTTGGTGTCTTTTGTTTTACCATCAGGTCCCCACATTTTACCGCCAGATCTAATCATCGCAGGCATTGAAGCATCAACAATAACTTCATTTGGGGTATGGAAATTTGAAATACCTTTAGCTGAGTCGACCATTGCTAATTCAGGACGTGTTTCATAACAGGCATGTAAGTCAGCCAATATTTCTTCACGCCAAGATTCAGGTAACTGCTTTATTTTTTCGTAAACACTACTAATACCATCATTAGCATTTACACCTAGTTTTTCAAAGGTTTCAGCATGCTTAGCAAACAAATCTTTATAATAAACTTTTACCGCGTGGCCAAAAACAATAGGATGAGATACTTTCATCATAGTGGCTTTAACATGGAAGGAAAACATAACCCCAGTTTCTCTCGCATCTTCCATTTCTTTTTCTAAAAATTCACACAGAGCCTTTTTACTCATAAACATACTGTCAATGATCTCACCTGCTAGAAGTGCGGTTTTTTCTTTTAATACAGTTACGACACCATCTTCTTTTGCAACAAATTCAATTTTTACATCACAGGCTTTATCCATAGTCATACATTTTTCACTGGCGTAAAAATCACCTGAATGCATGTGTGAAACGTGAGTTCTTGATGCTTGGTTCCATTTCCCCATAGAATGTGGGTTTTTCTTGGCATAGGCTTTAACCGATGGCGGAGCACGACGGTCAGAGTTACCCTCGCGAAGCACTGGGTTTACCGCACTACCTAACGTTTTTGAATATCTTGCTTCGTTATCTCTTTCTTCGTCTGATTTTGGTGCTTCTGGATAATCAGGAATGCCGTAACCTTGTGCTTGTAGTTCACTAATCACGTCTTTTAATTGTGGAATTGAAGCGCTTATATTGGGTAATTTGATGATGTTTGTGTCAGGATCCTGAGTTAAAGCACCTAGCTCAGATAATGTATCAGGTACTTGTTGATCTGCAGGTAAAATATCGGAAAAGGCAGATAAAACCCTAGACGCAAGCGATATATCTTTTAGTTCTATATCTATATCTGCTGATGCTGCAAAAGCTTTGATAATAGGCAGTAGTGAGCAGGTCGCTAGCAATGGTGCCTCATCTGTATAGGTGTATATTATTTTTGAACTCATCTTTGTAGCATCCTTTATATTTAAGTTAATTCCAACCGCAATAGTGTTATAGTCGACTCGAAAAAGTATCTTTCAAAAAATAAGAAGTCACTCATTATGATAAAGCGAGATTAAAAATAAACGTCAGGTGATAGGTGTTGCTTCAGCCTTATTTTAGTTTCATTTTTATTGAACAACTATTTTCGAAGAACGTTATACTATTGGCATACCACTCTATCGAGTAACGTCAATTGTTCAAATTGGACTAAAGTCGATTATTTGTACTATTTATCGATGTTAACCGCGTAAAGACATTATTAAGTGGATTGATGTGTCATATTAACGGCACCAACCCTACGCCATCGTTGTGACGCCAAGGAGGTGCTTTTAATAGGGAAAAAATGATCAAGAGTTTAACTTACCTTGCCCGCTTCTGTTGCTTGAGATACTTCGATAAGGTTACCCGTTTTACAGTCATAAATATAACCATAAATTGGAATGTCGCTTGGCACCATTGAATTGCTTCTAATGCGCTGAACATCTTCCAAAACACTTTTTTCCTGATCGCTGATAGTTAACCAATTAATGTATTTCCCATCAGTTGTACCACCACCAGTATTGCTATCATGCCAACCATCCGCGTCCACACTAGAGGTTTCAAGGCTACCAGAAAGTAATTCACCCATAATTTCTGTGGTGAATGTTTCCATGCCACAATCAGTATGGTGAATAACAAACCATTCTTTTGTTCCAAGTAATTTGTAAGATATTACCAATGAACGAATGGCATCGTCACTTGCTCTCCCACCTGCATTACGTATCACATGAGCATCACCTTCTGCAAGACCTGCATATTTGGCGGGGTCTAAACGAGCATCCATACAAGTTAGTATTGCAAACTGTCTTCCCGGAGGCATAGGTAAATCACCTTTTTCACCAAATTCAGCCACATAATCAGCATTTGCTGATGTTATTTCTGCTACGATTTTACTCATTACCTTTCTCCTAAAACACCGCTATTATTAGTGTAGATTAGATATCCCATGCGGTGATTATGAGAAACCTAATGCCAAAATGATAGACTAAGTAGTGGTCGAAATATCATTCTTTAACATTAATACAATTAGGTAAACAATATTGAGTGGTGGAACAATACATAATGCGATACCGACTAATGTAGCAATTTTAGGTGTAGATGTTTTCCGTTTACCTAAGTAATAACTTAATGCCCCGACGATAAACATAGAATAGAAGACTATTTCACCCAGTAATGTGACATTGAAATTCATGTACATAATCCTTTTTTATATAACGACGCCACATTCAGCGGACTAAAAAAATGGGTTAAAATCCTTAAAATACTAAACATAACCACTAGCTTTTAAATCACTTTTATTTTTTATTTTTTATTTTTTATTTTTCCAAGGATACCATTTTTATTCCAGCAAAAATGAGCATAGTGCCAGCAGAACGATTAATAAATTTAATAATCGAAGGTTTTATACCAACACTAATTGATTTGAACCCCAAATACCCATATAGAGAGTAGCAAAAAAGATCTAAAATAAGTGTTATTACACATAGTAATGCTAACTGAGGCATAATTGGATGTGATATGTCAATAAATTGAGGTAGTAACGCCGAAAAATATAAAAGAGCCTTAGGATTAGATAATTCTAAAACAAAGCCTTTTAAAAATACTTTATATCCACTGCCTTTTTTATTACTGGACGGATTAATACTCAAAGGGCCAGTATGGCTGAACATCGCACTAAAACCAAGATATAGAAGATATGCAACGCCCACCCATTTTATTATGGAGAAAAGAGTATGAGAGGCAATTAAGAGCGCAGCGATTCCGGTTGCTGACAAAACAAAAAAAACAACATTTGCTATCGCAATACCCAAAATGACTAAAAATGACCTATTGAACCCATTAGATGCAGATTCAGCTGTTACTGCAATTGCAGCAGGCCCTGGCGAAAGTACAACCACAAAGGTGGTTGCAAGAAAAAGCATTAGTGTTTCAAATGGAACCATCTGATATTCCTAGGTATATGTAAATATAACACCGCTTAGCAGCTTATAGTTATGTGTGCGTTGAACGACTTTACCCATTATTACTCGGGTAAATCTACCGGCTTCGAAAAGAAAACGAATGGAATCGCTAAAGGCCCCAAAATTAATGAAACTAATACCCAAAATTGGATTTTAGCTTTACGATTTTTTGCCACGTAATAGCAAAAAAGAATGCTGATTAAGTTTATAATTATTAATACTACCATTTACATCTCCATTCGATTAATCAACACTCAAATTGAGTGTTCTATTATAGCTACCAACGACAGATTACGAGGCTAAATAAAGTGGGGTTACTAAAATAGTAATTAAGTGAATAGCCCGCTGTATTTAGTCTTTTGCAACGACTTGTTATATTTTATGTCCTAAAACGTACAATATTGCAGTACGTAAAAAGTTAATATATTATGAATAGCATAAGTGTAAATCAGTTTAGAGACAACTTTAAAACATATATTGAACAAACTGTTAGCAAGCATAAGCCAATAAAGGTAACTAATCTTTGAAGGTAAGACGTAGCTCACTTATGAACAGTTAAGAGAAAAACATAAGAAATTGCACAAAGCATTATGTACCATATTAAAAGAAATCCTTAGAAACGATTCTAGTGCTGGTTTATGGTCAAAATGGATTTCTCAAAAGTATAGGCTCATCTACAAATTCTATGGCCAGTCTATCTATATTTTCGCTATTGGTGGGCATTGCGGCGATCATTATAAAAATATAACCCCTACCTTGAGCGGTAAAAAATGATTAAGAATCGAAAAAAGTCAACTATTAATTACCCCTCTTCAATGGCTTATTATTTTCGCTTTAATTAAAAAATAAAACTGTGGATAAAACATTACAAGTATTCGACTTACTTTATTTGAGTAAAGTGAATACTTACCTTGTCGTTAACTTTCCAAGCACAACGTGTTCCTTGCGCTATAAAAAGTGCGTCGCCGCTTTTAAAACAATTCTCTACACCCATCTCATCAGTGCAAATAAGGCTACCTTTATCAATAAAGATAAATTCATGATAAGGAAAATCAATTAAGTTAGTAGTTAATGCATTACTTTGCCAAACACCTGCGGTAAAACGTTGATTATTATTTTGATAGAGTGTTTTTTTGCGGTGGCCATCTGACGTTTCTTGCCATGTAATGTCATTAGTTTCATCAATATAAACGACTTTTTCGGTGACTGGCTTTTCTTGTGCTTCTTGTGGTTTATAGATAAGATACAATTTACGTAAATACCCTTGTTGATGCCACTGATAATCATAACCTTGAGGAATAACAACACTTTCACCTGCCATGATGGTTTGAATGTTATCAGTTTTATTATTTTTAATTTTTACCGTACCTGCAATGATGACCATAAACTCATCATTGCCATGAGGTACGGAAATTTTAGACATGTCAGTGCTATCCCAAACACCAATCTGTAACCCTAACGTTTCATCTTCATAATAGATATGACGATGCAAAGTGGGTTGAGTTAACTCAAAAATTTCTGTATTTAGCTGATTGGTTATATCACCAAAGCCTATTGGGTTATGACTTAATTTTATAATGCTTTTGACTGACATGTTATGCTCGTTTAATTTTTTTTCCTTCGACAAGTTCAGGATGAATGGAGTTCTCTTCTCGCTCCTCTCTACCGGATGAACAGAGATACTACTCTCGCTCCTCACTCCCGGAAGTACGGAAATGCCACTCTCATACTAGGAGGAACGGATGCATTCCGTTTGCCCTGAGCTTGTCGAAGGGTTAGCTCAAGAAGCTCCCTTTACGTACACTATTAAAGCTCACAGCAGTTACTTTTATACCAGTTGCTTGGCAGTCACTAGCAAAGATACCCGTAGTTATTAAATTTTAGATGCCGTTAGTGAGCAATAATAAAATAATTAAACTGTATTGTTTTATTATTTATGACTGACTACTTAATGATATAGACGAATAAGTAGAGGATAACATATTGTAAATAAATGTTATCTTTTAAAGAAAATTTTTGTTTTTTACTGTTGAAAAGTTCATTTAAAGCACCATGTTTACTCTTCTTATACCGCTTGTATTAATTAAGATTATAGCGTTAAATTGGAGTTATTTTTCAAGAACAAGGCGCTTGATTTAACAATAGTTAGCTATTGTGATTGAAAGCAACGATGCCATTGGATATTTAGGTCATTTGAAAATGATCACTTAGTTAGTACAATTGGTATTACATTTAATTTTTTATTCGTTAACGTTCAAGGCAAAACCATGTCTCATGCATTAGAAATTAAGTCACTAGAAAAAACCTACAAAGGTGGTTTTCAAGCCCTTAAAAGTATTGACTTAACTGTTGAAAAAGGTGACTTTTTTGCACTCCTTGGTCCTAATGGTGCAGGAAAATCTACCACGATAGGTGTAATAACCTCTTTAGTGAATAAAAGCCAAGGCCTGGTCAAAGTGTTTGGCTATGACATAGACACCGACTTAGAGAAAGCGAAGAGCTTCATTGGTTTAGTACCACAAGAATTCAATTTTAATCAGTTTGAACCCTTGATGAATATTTTAGTGAATCAAGCGGGCTACTATGGTGTTGAACGCAAAGTTGCCATTGAGCGTGCTGAAAAATATTTAAAAAAATTGGCGTTATGGGATAAACGTGATGATGCAGCGCGTATGTTATCTGGCGGGATGAAACGTCGATTAATGATAGCGCGTGCCTTAATGCATGAACCACAAATATTAATTTTAGATGAGCCAAGCGCTGGCGTTGATATTGAAGTGCGTCGTTCTATGTGGGATTTTTTACGCGAGCTAAACAGCCAAGGAATTACCATTATTCTAACGACCCATTATTTAGAAGAAGCCGAAATGTTATGTCGTAATATTGCGATAATTAATCATGGTATAATTGTTGAAAATACTAGCATGAAAACATTGTTAGCCCAACTTGATGTTGAAACGTTCGTTTTAGATTTATCTCCTCATGATAAAAAAATCACCTTGACTGACACTGATTATAGAGTGACTGATGATCATACGTTAGAAGTTGATTTGAATAAAAATCAGAATCTAAACCATGTATTTCAGCAATTAACCGAGCAAAGTATTAACGTGTTGAGTATGCGCAATAAAAGCAATCGTTTAGAAGCATTATTTATTAACCTAATATCTGATAAAACAGCGACTAAAAAATCAACAAAGAAGGTTAACTGAGATGAATAATGCCATTGCCTTAAAAAGTATTTTGACGAAAGAAACGCAACGTTTTTTACGTATTTGGGTACAAACCTTAGTACCGCCTGCTATTACTATTAGCTTATATTTTGTTATTTTTGGCTCTCTTATTGGCTCTCGTATTGGCGAAATGGGCGGCTTTGATTACATGTCGTTTATTGTACCGGGTTTAATTATGATGACAGTGATTACTAACTCATACTCAAACGTAGCCTCATCTTTTTTTAGTGCTAAATGGCAGCGAAACATTGAAGAAATGTTAGTAGCACCCGTGCCAAACTGGGTGATTGTTGCCGGCTATGTTGGCGGTGGCATGGCACGTGGTATTTTAGTAGGCTTAATCGTTACCTTGGTTTCATTATTATTTGTTGATATTCAAATTCATAACGTTTGGGTGATCATAGCAACGGTATCCTTAACCTCGGCGACATTTGCTTTAGGGGGGTTAATTAATGCTATTTTTGCCAACAGTTTTGATGATATATCTATCATTCCCACCTTTGTGCTGACACCATTAACCTACCTTGGCGGGGTATTTTATTCTATTAGCTTGTTACCTGATTTTTGGCAAGGTGTGTCAAAAATTAATCCTATTGTTTATATGGTTAATGCCTTTCGATACGGTTTTTTAGGTATTTCTGATGTTAACATTGTCACCGCCTTTCTCGTAATAGGCTTTTTTATTGCCACCTTATTTACTGTTGCTATGGTATTGATCAGTAAAGGTATAGGATTGAGATCTTAATGGGGCTTACTATGACCGAAAAAAAAATGGCTGAACAAAACAATACGCTTGGTGACTCTAAAAACATTATCACTAACCAAACAGGTATACATGAAAAGCTAAATGAAGTGGTAGCAAAACATTTGTCACATCCTTTTAAAAAGCCTTATCAGCCACATACCCAACAAGCTTTTCAGGAAATGGATACGTTAGTACAAGCATTTTTACAGACTCACCCTGCGGGAGAAATTATTTTAGATGCCTGTTGTGGGGTTGGCCAAAGTAGTCGGCTTTTAGCACAGCAAAATCCACAAGCACTTATTATTGGTGTGGATAAGTCTGCACACAGAATTAATCGAAATGTTAAAGGGTTTACACAAGAAAATGGCTATAGCGCAGAAAACTACCATCTAGTGCGTGCGGATTTAAATGATTTTTATCGTTTGGTTAAAGCAGCCGGTTGGCCTGTGAGTAAGCATTATATTCTCTATCCTAACCCTTGGCCTAAATCGAAGCACTTACAACGCCGCTGGCATGGTAGCGCAGTGTTTCCACAGATGATAAGTATTGGTGATACGTTGATTTTGCGCAGTAATTGGCGTTTGTATCTAGAAGAATTTCAACAGGCGGCAAAACAAACGGCCTTGCATGGAGAGCTTTCTCAAGTTAACGTAGCAGTAGAGCAAGCACTGACACCTTTTGAAGCTAAATACCAAGCCAGTGGCCAAGTATGTTGGCAGTTAACCTTATATAAGTAATGACTAAAATGACGATACCTAAGCGTAAGGCACAAGCAACAAATGAATCTTTACATAGCATATTTACTGTTGCCGAAGCACCAGATTCTACTTTAGGGCGCATTGAACAAGAAATATCGCAAAATTTAGCCGGCTTTCTCAATAATCATATTGTTGCTAGTAAAAATGCCTTAACCGATATTGAACAAGATTTTATCAGTGCACGTATCCCTGAGGAGCCTCAATTTGTTTCTGATCATATGCATCATTTACTTGATAAATTAGTCGCTCATTCAGTACATACCGCTAGTCCAAGCTTTATCGGTCATATGACGTCAGCGTTACCCGCTTTTATTTTACCTTTATCTAAATTAATGATTGGTTTAAATCAAAACCTAGTCAAAGTAGAAACTTCAAAAGCGTTTACGCCACTAGAACGTCAAGTATTAGGGATGATGCATAACTTGGTTTACCAAGAAAATGACGCTTTTTACCAACAGTGGTTACATAGTGCTAATCATTCGTTAGGCGCTTTTTGCTCTGGTGGTACGGTCGCTAATATAACCGCATTATGGGTGGCTCGAAATAAATTACTTAAAGCCGATGGCAACTTTACGGGTATCACCCGCGCAGGTTTATTTAGTGCCTTACAGCATTATGGTTATAAAGGTTTAGTGATTTTAGTTTCTGAACGTGGCCATTATTCATTAAAAAAATCAGCAGATATCCTGGGTATTGGACAGGACAGTGTCATCGCTATCCCAACAGATGAATACAACAAAATAGATTGCCAAAAACTTACGCAAAAATGCCAACAATTAACCGAACAAAATATCAAAGTGCTTTCGATTGTTGGAGTGGCCGGTACTACTGAAACCGGTAACATTGACCCATTAAATGACATGGCGGATATCGCGGAGCAATACCAATGTCATTTTCATGTTGATGCGGCTTGGGGTGGAGCAACGTTATTATCTAATAAGCACCGATATTTACTTAAAGGTATTGAACGTGCTGACTCAGTGACAATTGATGCTCATAAACAAATGTACGTACCCATGGGAGCGGGCTTAATACTATTCAAAGACCCTTCTGCAGTGGTTGATATTGAGCATCATGCTGAGTATATCTTGCGTAAAGGCTCAAAAGATTTAGGAAGTCATACATTAGAAGGATCTCGTTCTGGTATGGCTATGCTAGTTTACGCTAGCTTGCACATTATTAGTCGCCCTGGCTATGAAATGTTAATTAACCAAGCGATAAACAAAGCAAAATATTTTGCCAATATAATTAATCGTCATGACGATTTTGAATTAATTACTGAGCCCGAACTGTGTCTATTAACGTACCGTTATGTGCCTAAAACAGTACAAGGTTTTCTTGCTAAGGCTTGCATCAATCATGATAGCAAAGCACAAGATGATATTAATTTATTATTAGGTCAACTCACTAAATTTATTCAAAAACGCCAACGAGAAGATGGACGCTCGTTTGTTTCACGTACTCGTATTGAAGTGGCACGTTACGGAGGTGAAAAAGTGATTGTTTTTCGCGTAGTATTGGCTAACCCATTAACCAGTGAAGCCATCCTGCATGATATTTTGGCCGAACAGTGTTTACTTGCACAAGAAAGTGAACAATATTTACCGAAATTATTAGCAATATCAACTTAACGATAGCAAAATAATACTGTCGTGCTACAGGGGTTAAAGGTAGTTAAAATATCCTCCATAAGAGGGATATATTAAAACTGTTATAGCAACTAACATAGATGACGCTCACAACAGCAATAAGATAATTTAGGAATGTTACCTTGTTAAATAAATTAATATCTAATGAATTATCTGAAAGTATCGTGCTACCTTTATCTTTGTTGAGTAAAATAGAAATTCATCCTCTTCGTGAAAAGCTTTATAACGAATTACACAATCGACCTTTTCCATCAATAACTACTCCCGCTCAGCTCACCCATATTGCTATTCAGCATCATGGAAAGTTAAAGGTAGAAGAACATGAATTTATCTCGCTATTATGCAACAGATTTCAAGTAAACTCACCCGCAAAATCAATGCCATGCTTTTATCAAGACTTCGGTTTATTCAGCCTTCGCTGGGAACGTCATTTAGAATATTCCACTTATACTTTTATTCGCCAAGCACCATTAACTGAACAACCATTTGTAAAAAATGCTATTAATTATGTCCCGAGTAATTGGTTTGAAAAAATGCCTGGCCAGGTACTTGCTGCTGTACACTTGATCATCGAATCTGAAAATATTGATAAAGCGAGAACACACAAGGTTGATAAATATTTTGACCACATGTCATTAATTGCTAGCGCTCCCGTTAATTCAAAGGCTAAAGTATGGAGTTCATTTAAATTACATGAAGATGGGTTTGGTCGTTTTCTTATATATCAACAAGACTTATCCGCAGCCCAGAGTGGACGTCTAGTACAGCAGTTGTTACAGCTTGATACTTACCGATTGATGGCCACGCTAGGTTTACCCCTAGCACAAGCAATTAACAGTGAACTTAATCAACTAGATTTACAATTGCAACAGGTGACAACATACATCGCCTTAGGTAGTGATAAAAGCGATAGAGAACTACTGACACAAGTATCTAAAATAGCGGCAAAAGTAGAAGATTATCGCAGTCAGAGTACTTACCGCTTCTCTGCCACTAATGCCTATTACGACGTGGTATTACAACGGATGGAAGATCTAAAAGAAGATGAAATCTCAGGCTACATGACCTTGCAAGAATTCTTAATGCGTAGAATTACGCCTGCGGTTAAAACCTGCCAGACTGCTTCTAACCACTTAGAAGATATTTCTAGAAGAGTTACGCGTGCAAGTGATTTATTACGCACACGCGTTGAAATGGTACTACAAGAACAAAACCAAACTTTGTTAAAATCTATGAACCACCGTGCTCATATACAGATGCGCTTACAACAAACGGTTGAAGGCTTATCCGTTGCCGCGATAAGCTATTACGGCATGCAATTATTTGAAACCATGCTAACGTCATTACCCATTTTTGGTATTGAATATAATCATGAATTAGTAAGTGGTTTTGCGGTACCTATAGTTATTACACTAGTTTTTATCGGTACTCGCGTAATACATAAGCGTTTAATGAAAGACTTAAAATAATTCAGATATCTACTAATTACTCAACATTATTTTAAGACTACTAATTAATTTTTTGCTCAATTACTTTAAATTGAAGACTGTCTTGTTCTTGTTCATCACAAATACTTAATAAATCTTCAATAAAGTGATTCAATGCGCGACGTTCAATTTTCTGAATTAATTCTTGTTGATCATCCGACAGCATGTGATACATAGTTGCAGCACCAAAATCACCAAAAATTATATTAGTATTTTCATCAAATAGCGTATTATGCGCATATAAATCACCATGACACACTTGGTTTGAGTGTAAGTGTTCAAATACGTCTTCCATTTGCCTAACTATTTTATCAATTTGTTTAATACTTAGGGTAAACCCCTTTGGGAAGGTATCTCGAGTACAGCTTTTAAAGCACGGAGGTAGCCCTAAATTGCGAAAACTATCCGGTATCAATGTCATTACTAACGCTAAATAGCCTTGTTCTTTCACTTTTGCTAAAGAACGGACTATATTGTTGTGATTGCCTGTTTTTAAACAGGCCTGTAATTCATCTTCTGGGTAACCATCACTAGTCACCTCTCCTTTAAATACTTTAACCGCTATTTCATCAGGAAAAGTCGATTGTTTTTTAGTCCACGTTGCTCTTGAAATAACACCTGAAGCACCTTGTCCAAGCATATCATGTAAGATAAAACTTGATGCTGACAGCAATGGAACTGATTCAAGATCAACCTGTGAACGACTGAAAGGGTTACCAGCAAACGCCAACCATGCAAGTTTAGGCAATCGGAGTAATTGGTCTGGGCACTCGATTAAATTGTTGGCCGAAATACGGACTAGTTCAAGGTTTCTCAATTGAGATAATGTTGACGGTAAACTGGTTAACCTATTCCCCGCTAATGCCAGTTTTTGTAGCCTTGGGCGCTCACCTAATGAATCGGGTAACACTTCAATACGGTTATCCGTTAATATCAGCCAACGTAATTTAGTGGGTAATGAGTTTCTCGGTACCTGATTAATGTTATTTGATTTAAAGCCAACCATTTCTAAATTATCGCATTGACCGAGTACTTCAGGTAACGTTTCAAAACAATTATTTGATGCGAAAATTATTTTAAGCTTTTTTAGCTTAGCAAACTCTTTTGGTAATGACGTTAATTGATTGTTGGATAAATCTAAAATTTCTAAGCTGTCTGATAATGATAAAATTTCTAATGGGAAAGATGTTAGGTTTTCAGAAAGTGTTAAGCGCTGAGTTCCAATCAACTCACCAGATCTTAATTGAGAAAGTGTATGCATTATAAATCCATTATCATTATTTTTAGAGAGGCTAAAAATGTGGCAGTTTACTCGAAAAGGGACATAAAATATAGATACTTGAGTTTAGATACTGTCGTTGAAGCAGTGAAAATTTCAACAAAAAATGTTGGTAAAACTCCAATTTAATCAATTTATTGCTCAGTGGTGTTCGCTCAAAGAGTAGTTCATTCAGCAGCAAATGTTTACATGCTTTGATCTAACGGTATGTTATAATCACACTTTATTACAAACTCATTTCACCTTGTACGGATTTATTCATGGCTAAAAAATCGCTTTGCATTAGAGAGAAAACTATTTTTGATGGCATATTTACTAAATATTTTTTAAAATCAATATTTGCTTTATGGTTTAAATTAGCCGGTTGGAAGGTTTGTAAATTTACCCCCGAAGGAGCAGGAGTAGCCATTGCTGCGCCTCACACTTCTAACTGGGATTTTGTTTATGCACTTGGCGCTGCCATTTTACAAGATGTAAAAATATACTTCTCCATTAAAGAGAGTTTGTGTAAGGTACCGCTCTTAGGAAGATGGTTAATGTGGCTTGGTGCCATACCCATTGATCGTTCATCAAAAGGCGTTGGTCAAGTACAGCAAATTAAAAAGTTTATTGATTCTCAAAAAGCACAATCAGAGAATGGGAAACGGATATTTTTCTTATTTACTCCAGAAGGCACCCGCGGCTTAGTAACAAAGTGGAAAGCTGGTTTTTATCATATTGCTCAAGGTTGTGAATTACCCATTTTCCTCGCTAAAGTTGATTATTTAAGCAAAGAAACAGGGGTGTTTCATACCTTTCAATTAACGGGAAATAAAGAGGAAGATATTAGTGCAATTCAAGCCTCTTATGAAAGTATTCAAGGTAAGTATCCAAAAACGCAATTCCCTCATTACATAGGTCGCTTGCCGACAATATCTGATTCCGAGGCAGCAATTATCCGAGCACTATATTCTATTAAAGGTGTCGCTACAAAAATGGAAATTGGGACTAAAGCAAAACTAGCCGAGTTATCAAGCGCCATGCTTACCTTATTAATTGAAAAGGGATTATTAGAAAAGCATAACACTAATAATAAAAACACTACTACTTACCAACTTACTTCGGTAGGTAAAGGCTACTTTTTACATTTATCCCCTTCGGTTTATAATTAGTCTCGAGTTCATAACATTTGCATCTTCAAATCTAGTGGATATTAATCTGTATTCAGCATTACTTACTACAGAACAATAACGTTTACTCAAGACTATAATCTAACCACCTCAATATACAGAATCTAAGCAGTCTACAAGCAATTAGGGTTTGGTTCATCTTCTTCACGTTAAGTGCTAATGCACGTTTTCCTTTGAATAAGCGCTACTAGCCATATCAACTAAAGTCGACCTTTCTCACAAGGATAAACTTACAAACTCATGTTGTTGTCAAATTTCACATATAAAAAAGACCCTAACAAATAAATGCTAGAGTCTTTTTAAGTAACTTCGTAAAAGTTTAACTCAGTATAAAAACCTAATTAAGCTTTTGTAATTACGTCAACTAAAGTCCAGTTCTTAGACTTAGAGATTGGCGCTACTTCACGAATTGTTACTACATCACCTTCGTTACATACGTTAGTTTCATCATGCGCTTTCAACTTAGTTGAACGCGTGATGTACTTACCGTACATAGGATGCTTAACTCGACGTTCGATCATTACAACAATAGACTTATCCATTTTGTTACTGATAACAACGCCTTGTAGTGTGCGGATTTTGGCTTCGCTCATTACTTACCTGCCTTCTCAGTTATGATAGTCTTAACACGTGCAATGTTGCGACGTACGATTCTTAGCAAGTGAGTTTGTGCTAATTGACCAGTGCTTGCTTGCATGCGGTAGTTAAACTGCTCGCGTAAAAGCGCTAGTAATTCAGTGTTAAGCTCTTCAATGCTTTTTGCTTTAAGTTCGCTAACTTTCATTACATTACCGTCCTAGTTACGAAGGTAGTTTTAAACGGAAGTTTAGCAGCAGCTAAAGCAAATGCTTCGCGTGCTGTTTCTTCAGAAACACCTTCCATTTCATAAAGAACACGACCAGGAAGAATTTGGCAAACCCAATATTCAACTGAACCTTTACCTTTACCCATACGAACTTCTAGAGGTTTTTTGGTAATTGGCTTATCAGGGAATACACGTATCCAGATTTTACCTTGACGCTTAACGTGACGAGTCATAGCTCGACGTGCGGCTTCAATTTGGCGCGCAGTCATACGACCACGTTCAACCGATTTTAAACCGAAAGTACCGAAGCTAACTGAGCTACCGACCTGTGCAAGACCACGGTTGCGCATTTTAAATTGCTTACGGAATTTAGTACGTTTTGGTTGTAACATTACTTATTCCTCTTACTTACTGTTTTTGCGGTTGTTTTTTCTTTTAGGCTTAGCCGCTGGTTGTTCTGCCACAAGTGGCATTTTACCAATGATTTCGCCTTTAAAGATCCAAACTTTAATACCAATAACACCATAAGTTGTGTTACCACGCGCGATGGCGTAATCGATATCTGCACGTAAAGTATGTAAAGGTACACGACCTTCACGATACCATTCTGCACGTGCAATATCAGCGCCGCCTAAACGACCACTAACTTGAACTTTGATGCCTTTGGCGCCAAGACGCATAGCATTTTGTACCGCACGCTTCATGGCGCGACGGAACATAACACGACGTTCTAATTGGCTAGCAATACTGTCAGCAACAAGCTGCGCATCCATTTCTGGCTTACGTACTTCAGCAATGTTGATTTGAGCAGGAACGCCAGCAATTTTAGACACTGCTAAACGTAATTTCTCAACATCTTCGCCTTTCTTACCGATAACAACACCCGGACGAGCCGTGTGAATTGTTACGCGGATAGATTTAGCTGGACGTTCAATAACTACTTTAGATAGTGATGCGCGTTTAAGCTTTTCTTTTAAAAATTCGCGAACCTTATGATCGCCGTCTAAGTTGCTAGCAAAATCTTTGCTGCTTGCAAACCAAGTAGACGCGAAAGGTTTCGTGATACCTAAGCGAATACCGGTAGGATTAACTTTTTGACCCATACTAATATACTCCTAAGAATCAGACACAATCACAGTAATGTGACTAGTGCGCTTGATGATGCGATCGGCTCGGCCTTTCGCACGTGGCATAATACGTTTCATTGTTGGACCATCGTCAATCAAAATTGTTTTAACGAATAATTCATCAATGTCTGCACCGTCGTTGTGTTCTGCATTAGCAATAGCTGAGTTAAGAACTTTTTTAACTAATTCGGCAGCTTTCTTGTTGCTGAACGTTAAAATTTCAAGTGCTTTCTCAACATGTTCACCACGGATTTGATCCGCAACTAAACGTGCTTTTTGCGCTGAACCACGGGCAAATTTATGTATAGCAATAGCTTGCATTTAACTTCCCCTTACTTCTTCGCTTTCTTATCAGCGACATGACCGCGATAAGTACGAGTTGGTGCAAATTCTCCTAATTTGTGACCGATCATTTCTTCGGTTACAAATACAGGAACGTGTTGACGGCCATTATGGACAGCTATGGTCAATCCGATCATCGTTGGGATGATCATTGAACGACGGGACCAAGTCTTAATTGGCTTTTTATTCCCGCTTTCCACCGCTTTCTCTACCTTCGTCAACAAGTGTAGGTCAATAAAAGGACCTTTCTTGAGGGAACGTGGCATGGTGATTCCTTAATTATCAGTACTCTAACTACCGGCTTTTCGTCGGCAGTTAAGAGTATTTAGTTTAATGCACTAATTACTTATTAGTACGACGACGTACGATAAATTTATCAGTACGCTTATTGCTACGAGTCTTGTAACCCTTAGTTGGTACACCCCAAGGGGATACCGGGTGACGACCGCCAGATGTTTTACCTTCACCACCACCGTGTGGATGATCAACTGGGTTCATGGCAACACCACGAACAGTTGGGCGAACACCGCGCCATCTTGAAGCACCAGCTTTACCCAGAGAGCGAAGCATGTGTTCAGAGTTGCCGATTTCACCTAAAGTAGCACGACAATCTGCTTCGATTTTACGCATTTCGCCAGAGCGAAGACGTAAAGTAACGTAAGCACCACCTTTCGCAACTAATTGTGCGTAAGTACCAGCAGCACGAGCAATTTGCGCGCCCTTACCTGGTTTAAGTTCGATTGCGTGAATAACACTACCTAATGGTGTGTTACGTAACGGCATAGTATTACCCGGCTTGATTGGAGCATCAACACCTGACTGGATAGTATCTCCAGCGCTTAAGCCTTTAGGGGCTAAGATGTAACGACGCTCACCATCTGCGTATAATACTAATGCAATGTTAGCACTACGGTTTGGATCGTATTCAATACGTTCAATTTTCGCAGGGATACCATCTTTAGTACGTTTGAAGTCAATTATACGATAATGTTGCTTATGACCGCCACCAATGTGACGAACCGTAATGCGACCATTATTGTTACGACCACCAGACTTAGACTTAGTGTCTAATAATGGTGCGTAAGGCTTACCTTTATGAAGCTCTTTGTTTACCACTTTAACTAGGTGACGACGACCCGGAGAAGTAGGTTTACATTTTACAATAGCCATTTTCTAACTCTCCTATTGTTCAGCGCCGACGAAGTCGATATCACTACCTTCTGCAAGAGTAACGTATGCTTTTTTCCAGTCGTTACGACGACCAGTACGAGCACCTGTACGTTTTACCTTACCCTTTACATTAAGTGTATTAACACCTACAACTGAAACTTCGAAAAGTTTCTCAACTGCTGCTTTGATTTCAGCTTTAGTGGCATCTGTAGTAACTTTGAAAACAACCGTGTTGTTTGCTTCAGCAGCTACAGTAGCTTTTTCAGAAATGTTCGGTGCTAAAAGCACTTTTAACAAACGTTCTTCGTTTATCATGCTAAAATCCCCTCAATTTCTTTAACTGCATCAGCAGTAATTAAAACTTTTTCAAAACCAACTAAGCTTACAGGGTCAATTGCTGCAACGTCACGAACGTCAACTTTATATAAGTTACGTGCTGATAAGAACAAGTTCTCGTCAACTTCTTTCGTTACAATCAATACGTCTTTAAGCTCTAAACCTTTCAGTTTAGCAACTAATTCTTTAGTTTTAGGCGTTTCTACCGAAAAATCGTTAACTACTATCAAACGTTCTTGACGAACTAATTCAGATAGGATGCTAGCGATAGCACCACGATACATTTTACGGTTAACTTTTTGGCTGTGGTCTTGAGGTTTAGCAGCAAATGTTACACCACCTGAACGCCAAATTGGACCACGAGTAGTACCAGCACGTGCACGGCCAGTACCTTTTTGACGCCATGGTTTAGCACCACCGCCACTAACTTCTGAGCGAGTTTTCTGAGCACGAGTACCTTGACGAGCACCAGCTGCATAGGCAACTACTACTTGATGTACTAACGCTTCATTAAACTCACGTCCAAAAGTTGCTTCGGATACTTCAAGAGCACCTGATGCGTCTTTTAATGATAATTCCATCATAAAATCTCCTGGACTACGCTTTAACAGCTGGTTTGATGATTACGTTGCCATTGATAGCACCCGGAACTGCGCCTTTAACAAGCAACAAGTTACGTTCTGCGTCAACGCGAACCAATTCAAGGTTTTGTGTAGTACAACGCACAGCACCCATATGACCAGACATCTTTTTGCCTTTAAATACACGACCTGGCGTTTGACATTGACCTAACGAACCGTTAGAACGATGTGATAACGAAACACCATGTGTTGCATGTTGCATAGTAAAGTTCCAGCGCTTAATACCGCCTTGGAAACCTTTACCTTTAGATGTACCAGTAACGTCTACTAATTTAGTATCATTGAATACTGTAACAGTAAGTTCACTGCCAGCTTCAATTTCACTACCTTCGTTTTCGTTTAAGCGGAATTCCCACAGGCCACGGCCTGCTTCAACGCCAGCTTTAGCGAAATGACCCGCTGCTGGTTTTGTTACACGGCTTGCTTTACGCTTGCCCGTAGTAACTTGTAGCGCTGAATAACCATCGTTCTCAATAGTTTTAACCTGAGCAACACGGTTTGCTTCAACTTCGATAACAGTAACAGGGGTAGAAACACCATCTTCTGTGAAGACACGAGTCATACCCACTTTACGTCCAACTAGACCTATAGTCATTGTTAAAACTCCCCTTAGCCCAAGCTGATTTGAACATCAACACCAGCTGCAAGATCTAAACGCATTAATGCGTCTACAGTCTTTTCAGTTGGCTCAACGATATCAATCATGCGTTTGTGAGTACGGATTTCGTACTGATCACGCGCATCTTTGTTAACGTGTGGAGAAGTCAAGATAGTGAAACGTTCTTTACGAGTAGGAAGTGGAATAGGACCACGAACCTGTGCGCCAGTACGTTTTGCAGTATCAACGATTTCTGCTGTAGATTGATCAATCAAACGATGATCGAACGCTTTCAAACGAATGCGAATTCTTTGATTTGACATGTATCAAATCCCCTTTTAAAAAAGAACAAAAAAATACATCCCTCTGCTTCCTTATATAACGGAAGGGGGTGTATTACTTATATATCATTCAACCCAAAATTAGGGTTGCTGTATCAAAAAACAACTTACTTGCTATTTTTTGAGTTTGTTTTATGTTTGAATCATTTTCAAAATCAATAAAACAAAACCACAATCAGTTCACCTGAACGTGGTCGCGTATTATACCTAACTTATGCAATTGAGCAAGTACTTATTTATTTTGATTAACCCTGTTGAAAATAAATTAAATGAAACTTTTTCTATTTCAAATAAATTTTTTATACACTCAATTAAGCTGATAACAATTTTACTTATATACAGGGAAAGCTATCATTGATTTCTGTCGCCAAGAGCTATCTGCTATTAACATATTTACAGCACGCTTATTATTACTCCTATATATAAGCAGCGCTATGCTGCTTATTTGTGCTATTTACAATTTGTTTACCAATTTTCTATCGATCCTTGTCAAGTAATGGTATACTCGCGCGCAAATTTTCAACAACTTCTGCTTTTAAAACTGACTTAACTTATATATAAGTATAAGAAGGAAAAAGCAGAATAGACATTAACTAAATAGAGTAAAGTAATGGCAGATTTATCCAAATACAGAAACATTGGTATTTTCGCTCACGTTGATGCGGGTAAAACCACAACAACTGAACGTATCCTTAAATTAACCGGTCAGATCCATAAAACAGGTGAAGTACATGACGGTGAGTCAACAACTGATTTCATGGAACAGGAAGCTGAGCGCGGTATTACCATCCAGTCTGCTGCAGTAAGCTGTTTTTGGAACGATCACCGTTTCAACGTTATCGATACTCCTGGTCACGTTGATTTCACTGTTGAAGTTTACCGTTCACTTAAAGTTCTTGATGGTGGTGTTGGTGTTTTCTGTGGTTCTGGTGGTGTTGAGCCACAATCAGAAACTAACTGGCGTTATGCGAATGACTCAAAAGTTGCCCGTATTATCTTTGTAAACAAATTAGACCGTTTAGGCGCTGATTTCTACCGTGTTGTTAAACAGACTGAAGATGTATTAGGTGCTAACCCACTTGTTATGGTGTTGCCAATTGGTGAAGAAGATGAGTTTGTTGGTGTTATTGACCTACTTACCCGAAAAGCATGGGTGTGGGATGACACAGGTCTTCCTGAGAACTATGAAATCACTGATGTGCCTGCGGACATGGTTGATAAAGTAGAAGAATATCGCGAAATGCTTCTTGAAACTGCGCTTGAGCAAGATGATGAGCTTTTCGAAGCCTATCTAGAAGAAGGTACAGAGCCATCTATGGAAGATATCAAACGTTGTATCCGTAAAGGTACACGTACTATGGACTTCTTCCCTACTTACTGTGGCTCTGCTTTTAAAAACAAGGGTGTTCAAAACATTCTTGATGCTGTTGTTGATTATTTACCGTCACCTACGGATGTTGATCCACAACCACTTACTGATGAAGAAGGTGAGCCTAATGGTGAGTACGCAATCGTTTCTGCAGATGAAACATTTAAGGCCTTAGCATTCAAAATCACTGATGACCGTTTTGGTACATTAACTTTCGTACGTATCTATTCAGGTACATTGAAGAAAGGCGATACAATTCTTAATGCTGCAACAGGAAAAACTGAGCGTGTTGGCCGTATGTGTGAAATGCAAGCCGATGACCGTAACGAACTTAGTTCTGCTCAAGCCGGTGATATCATCGCAATTGTTGGTATGAAAAGTAACGTTCAGACAGGCCACACATTATGTGATCCTAAACACCCAATCGTTCTAGAAGCGATGGTATTCCCTAAGCCTGTAATTTCAATTTCTGTAACACCAAAAGATAAAGGTTCAACTGAGAAAATGGGTCTTGCTATCGGTAAAATGGTTGCAGAAGATCCTACCTTTAAAGTTGAAACTGATATTGATTCAGGCGAAACAATTTTATCTGGTATGGGTGAACTTCATCTAGATATCAAAGTAGATATTCTAAAACGTACCTACGGTGTTGAATTAGAAGTTGGTAAGCCACAAGTTGCCTACCGTGAAACAATTACAACGGCAATTGAAGATTCTTACACACACAAGAAACAATCTGGTGGTTCTGGTCAGTTCGGTAAAATTGATTACCGTATCAAGCCCGGCGAACCTGGTTCTGGTTTTGTATTCAGTTCTGTTGTTGTTGGTGGTAATGTTCCTAAAGAATTCTTCCCAGCTATTGAAAAAGGCTTCAAAGGCATGATGGATACTGGTGTTCTTGCTGGTTTCCCTGTACTTGACGTTGAAATTGAATTATATGATGGTGGCTTCCATGCGGTTGATTCATCTGCTGTTGCATTTGAACTCGCTGCTCGTGGTGCTTTCCGTCAATCAATTCCAAAAGCTGGTGCCCAGTTAATCGAACCTATCATGAAAGTTGATGTGTTTACGCCTGATGATCACGTTGGTGATGTTATTGGTGATTTAAACCGTCGTCGTGGCATGATCGGTGGTCAAGACGCGGGTGTTTCTGGTGTTCGCATTAAAGCTGACGTACCGCTTTCAGAAATGTTTGGTTATATCGGGTCGTTACGTACAATGACATCAGGTCGTGGTCAATTCTCTATGGAATTCTCTCACTATATGCCTTGTCCTAATAACGTAGCTGAAACTGTAATTGCTGAAGTTAAAGCTGCTGATGCTGCTAAACGTGCTGCTAAAAAATAATTAACCTTTTTCTTTAAAGAAAAGCGTTAATTTTAAAGCCCACTTCGGTGGGCTTTTTTGTGCCTAAATCTCATAGAACAATTACTTTTCAGACAGATCAAAAAAGGCTGATAATTGCTTATCAGCCTTTATATCAATCGTAGCAATGAATTACTCACTACAATTTTTATTTAACTAAAGTAATTAACTCTGTTGTTCACGCTCAATCGCACGATAAGCGATATCAGTTCTAAACTCTACACCTTGCCAAGTAATTTGATTCAATAACTCATAAGCAAGCTTTTGTGCCTCAGTAACCGTATTACCTAACGCAGTAGCGCATAATACGCGACCGCCATTCGTTATGACTTTACCTTCGGCATTTAGCGTCGTACCCGCATGAAAGGTTTTAGCTGATGTATTGGTGTTGATATCAAGACCTGATATTACATCACCTTTAGGGTAGCTTGCAGGGTAATTTTTAGCCGCAAGAACAACACCCACCGCAGGGCGACTATCAAACTCAATCGTGGCTTTATCTAACTCACCACGTGTGGCCGCTAAACAAAGTTCAACGATATCTGATTGTAAACGCATCATAATAGGTTGAGTTTCAGGGTCACCAAAACGACAATTATATTCAATGACATTGGGTGTACCATCAGCAGCAATCATTAAGCCCGCATATAAAAACCCGCTATAAGGAGCGCCTTCATTTGCCATACCTTCAACGGTTGGCATTATTACTTCACTCATAATACGATCATGAATTTCAGGCGTTACTACCGGTGCCGGCGAATAAGCGCCCATACCACCCGTATTAGGACCTAAGTCACCATTTAAGGCGCGTTTATGATCTTGGCTAGTTGCCATAGGTAAAACATGCTTACCATCAACCATCACAATGAAACTCGCTTCTTCACCTTCGAGAAACTCTTCAATGACAACACGATGTCCTGCATCACCAAAAGCATTGCCTGCTAACATATCTATGATAGCATCTTCAGCTTCTTTTAATGTAAGCGCCACGATAACACCTTTACCTGCTGCCAAGCCATCGGCTTTAACCACTATAGGTGCGCCCTGTTCACGCACATAAGTCAGTGCAGGTTCAACTTCAGTGAATTTTTCATAACTACCTGAAGGAATTTTATTACGCGCAAGAAAATCTTTAGTGAAAGATTTAGAACCTTCAAGTTGCGCCGCTTTCGCGCTTGGACCAAAAATAGCTAATCCGCGTGCTTGAAAAGCATCAACAACACCATCAACAAGTGGCTGTTCTGGACCAACGATAGTGAGTGCAACACCTTCACTTTGAGCAAAGGCGACTAGCGCAGCATTATCGCTAACATCTATTTCAACATTTTCTAACTTGTTTTCTGTTGCCGTACCAGCATTACCTGGGGCTACAAATACTTTAGTAACTTGACTAGACTGTGCCGCTTTCCACGCCAATGCATGCTCACGGCCACCTGATCCTATAACTAAAACTTTCATTTATATTTCCTATTAATCTTTTATTAACTATTTACTCACCAGCAAAAAATCACGTTATTTACGCAGTATATGAAGCTGTAGAGCTATTGTTTATTTTTCTCTTTAAAGTCACTAAAACGTGTGTTTTCAGGTTTTATAAACTTTAACGTCATGCGATCACTTTCGCCAATCGCTAAATATTTTGCTTTATCTTTTTCGCCTAAACGCAATACTGGCGGTAATGTCCACACACCTTTGGGATGCTGTGCCATATCTTTAGCGTTAGCATTAATTTCACTGGCGCCAGCAAAGCGAAAGCCTGCTGCTTTTGCTTGTTTAATTGTGTTAACTTCTGAAACATAGCCTTTCGCTCTTTCAGGCGCTATACCAATAGGTAGTCTATGTTCAACTATACCCAGTACACCACCAGGTTTAAGCGCATTAAAAGCATCTTTAAATACTTGTTCAACACCTGCGTCTTTCCAATTATGTAAATTACGGAAAGTTAACACCAGATCAGCGCTGCCTTGTGGTGCTAATACGCTTTGCTTACGCGGTACAAAATCAGTCAAAACAACTTCGTTGAAAATGATATTCGAAGCAAGTTTTTTTTCTAACTTTTTACGTGAATTAGAATAATAGTTATCTTCACCGGTATCAGGGTAATGAGCACCATAAAGTTTGCCTGTGCCTTTTAAAGCCGGAGCAAGAATTTCAGTATACCAACCACCACCGGGTGTTATTTCAACCACAGTCATCTCTGGGGTAAAACCAAAAAAATTTAATGTTTCAATTGGATGGCGATATTGATCTCTTGCTTTATGTTTAGCTGAACGATGTTCACCTGACACAGATTGCTCAAGCGCTTTACTGCTATGATCATGATGTTCATGAGCATAAAGAGTCACGCTAGCCAATGCACTAAAGCTAAGCGTTGAAGCGACTATTGTTGAAGTAATTAACGACTGTAAGCTTTTTAATTTGGTCATAATATTTCCATTAACTGTTTAGTCTGATTAAAAGACCACTAGTTATAACAGATTTCAAATAAACAAGCAGTGTTGACTTTGTTACATTAAATGAACAACCAACACTGCTTTTTTACTTTGAATCATCTTAGCTTAACGAACAACCTTTAAGCTAGAGGATTCAAATTCAAACGATAAGCACGGAGCGTATGACTATACGTGAGTACTTATTGTGAAGAATTTGTGCTCTCTAGCGACAAGGTTTTTTGTTAATGGCGGAAGTGACGCATACCGGTAAATACCATGGCGATGTTATGTTCGTCTGCAGCGGCAATAACTTCATTATCACGCATTGAACCACCTGGTTGAATTACTGCGGTAATACCTGCTTCTGCAGCCGCGTCTAAACCGTCACGGAATGGGAAGAATGCGTCAGATGCCATTACTGAACCTTTAACTTCAAGGTTTTCATCAGCCGCTTTAATACCCGCAACTTTTGCTGAATAAACACGACTCATTTGGCCTGCGCCGACACCAATAGTTGAACTATTTTTAACGTAAACAATAGCGTTAGATTTAACAAATTTTGCTACTTTCCAACAAAATTGTAAATCACGCATTTCGTCATCAGTTGGTTGGCGTTTAGTCACAACTTTTAGGTCGTCACTTGTTACGCTACCGTGATCGGTATCTTGTATTAATAAACCACCATTAACACGTTTAAGATTGAAGCCTGTAGTTTTACTTTCCCACTGGCCACATTCTAATAAACGAAGGTTAGGCTTAGTAGCAACAACAGCTGCTGCTGCAGCAGAGATACTTGGTGCAATAATAACTTCAACAAATTGACGAGAAACAATGGCTTCTGCCGTTTCTGCATCTAATTCACGGTTAAAAGCAATAATACCGCCAAACGCTGAGGTAGGGTCTGTTTTATAAGCGCCTGCATAAGCGGCTAAAATATTATCACCAATCGCAACACCACATGGGTTAGCATGCTTAACGATAACACAGGCTGGCTCGTCAAATTCTTTAACACATTCTAACGCCGCATCAGTATCGGCGATGTTGTTATAAGATAATGCTTTACCTTGTAATTGTGTCGATGTAGAAATTGAAGCTTCTTCAGGATTAGCTTCTTTATAAAAAGCCGCATCTTGATGAGAGTTTTCACCGTAACGTAAATCTTGTGTTTTAATAAACTGGCTATTAAACGTACGTGGAAATTTAACTTTGTTGGTAACAGAAGCGACAGAGTCTTTTTCACCATAAGCGGGTAACATTTTACCAAAATAGTTAGCAATCATGCCGTCATAGCTTGCTGTATGCTCATAAGCAGCAATCGCTAAATCAAAACGAGTTTGGTACGTTAACGAGTCATTGTTGTTATCTAATTCAGCTAATACACGATCGTAGTCGCTCGCATTAACAACAATAGTCACGTCTTTATGGTTTTTAGCCGCAGCACGAACCATTGTTGGACCACCAATATCAATATTTTCAATAGCATTTTCTAAGGTACAGTTTTCATCGCTAACGGCATTAGCAAATGGGTACAAGTTAACCACAACCATATCAATTGCGCTGATATCATTTTCTGCCATTACGGCTTCGTCCATACCGCGACGAGCTAAAATTCCGCCGTGTACTTTAGGGTGCAATGTTTTAACACGACCATCCATTATTTCTGGGTGACCCGTGTAATCAGAGACTTCAGTTACTTTGATGCCGTTTTCAGCTAATAATTTTGCTGTGCCACCAGTAGAAAGAAGATCAACACCTTTTTCACTTAAGCGACGAGCAAATTCAACGATACCGGCTTTATCAGAAACACTTAACAGTGCGCGTTTAATTGGACGTGGAGTATCCATTTTGTATATATACCTTTTAATAAATTTAACTATTCACTTTTACGCTAAACAGCTAATTGAATAAATATTTAGATTGGTTTAAAAACAAAAAGCACCCGAGGGTGCTTTAAAAATAATTGGTATTCTAGTTCATGCCGTATTTTTTTAATTTCTTACGTAATGTACCACGATTGATACCTAGTAAGTTTGCAGCTCTTGTTTGATTGCCGCGTGTATACATCATCACTTCTTCTAACATTGGCGCTTCAATTTCGCTCAATACAAGGTCATACATATCATCAACATCATTACCATTTAACTGCTTTAAGTAGTTATTGATAGCTATTTTAGCTTGTGTACGCAACGGAGACGTTTTAGTTTGCGTTTGAATATCACCAGTGATGAATGGAGAAGAAATATTTTGTTCGAACATAATGCACAACTCTTTCTATTAATATAAATAAAATAATCAACTGTTCACTAGTGAACAAGCTGATCAAAACAAAGGTTTAACATCTCAAGCTGTTCGCTTGTTGACGATAAACCATTAAAAGTAGCTCTAAAAGCTTTGCCCTGGTCACCTGCAAAATGCGGTGTAAAACCTTCGCCTAATAAAGCAAAAGAATGTATATACCAAGACACATGTTTACGAGCGATTCTCACGCCCATGAAGTCACCATAAAACTGATGTAATTCCTTTACGTGCTCAAGTAATATTGAACGTACCTCATTCACTGAGGGAGCAGACATTTTGGTTCCTGTTTTCAAAAAATGATTTATTTCTCGAAAAATCCAAGGTCGCCCTTGGGCACCTCGGCCGATCATAATAGCATCGGCTCCGGTATAGCTTAATACTTGCTCAGCTTTTTCTACCGAGGTAATATCCCCATTTGCTACAACCGGAATTGAAACAGCTTGTTTAATCGCTTTAATCGTGTCGTATTCCGCATAACCTTTATAAAAGTCATTACGGGTTCGACCATGTACTGCAAGCGAAGCAATACCGTTATCTTCAGCAATTCTGGCTATTTCAATACCATTACGGCTGTTTTCACACCAACCGGTGCGAATTTTTAACGTAACCGGAATACTCACCGAATTCACCACAGCTTTCACTATTTGTTCAACCTGTGCTGGATCCCTTAATAGAGCAGAGCCCGCTAACTTTTTATTTACCTTTTTTGCTGGGCAGCCCATATTGATATCAATGATTTGCGCGCCATTGTCAGCATTAACTTTCGCCGCAAAAGCTAACTCATCAGGACAACTACCCGCAATTTGTACACTGCGAATTCCTGCATCATCACTGTGAAGCATTCTTAATTTAGACTTTTCGGTATTCCATACCTTTGGGTTTGACGATACCATTTCTGATACCGCTAAACCTGCGCCTAATCGACAACATAATTCTCGAAAAGGTTGATCAGTAATTCCAGCCATTGGGGCCAGAAAAACGTTACTGTCAAATTGATACGAACCTATCTTCACGCTGACTACTTTTTGAGCTACTCTTCAAAAGGGCGCTAAGTTTACGTGTTTTTTTGCCCATTGAAAAGCATAGAATTTAAACAAAAGTTGTTTTTTTATAGGTTTTTAATGTTGACTTTTACTAAAGTATTGATGTGGGCGTTTTTTATACAATTGATTGGCAAGTTTTACTGTAATTTATACCTATTATAAATAGAATAATCTTCGAGAGGCAATAGTGGCTGGTAAATGGTTATTGTTTGCCCGTAGTCGAATATGAAAATTTCAATGGCACAGTCATCAACGGTGCCATTGTTAAAAATATATTAATCACTAAGTTTAATGGCTATGTTAACTCGGTTTTTTTTGCCCGTTCAGACGAACCCATTCTTCTTGCACAGTAACAGGTGCCATATCACACCATTGCCCGTAAATATCTTGTAAGCTTTGTGCTTGTTCTTCTAATACCCCTGATAACGCGAGTAAACCTTGTTCACCAACATACGCCATAATAACAGGCGCCAATTCACGTAACGGCCCAGCTAAAATATTCGCCACAACAATATCGGCTTTTAATGTCGGCTGATCTTTTGGTAAATACAATTCAAGCCTGTCATCAACATTATTACGTTTAGCATTGGCAAGGCTTGCTTGTAATGCTTGCGGATCAATATCAATACCAATGACTTTTTTCGCGCCTAATTTCAGTGCAGCTAAAGACAAAATACCTGAACCACAACCAAAATCAACTACGGTTTTATCTTGTAAATCTAAGCCATCAAGCCAAGTTAAACATAAGGCAGTGGTTGGGTGCGTACCTGTACCAAAAGCTAGGCCGGGATCAAGCATAACATTTACCGCTTCAGGCTCTGGTACTTCACACCAGCTTGGACAAATCCATAAACGTTCACCAAACTTCATTGGGTGGAAATTATCCATCCATTCACGTTCCCAGTCTTTATCTTCTAGCTGTTCAAGTTTATATCTCATCGCCGCCTTTTCTGGGTGAATACCTTGTAAATAACTGATCACTTTATCCATATCATGACTGGCATCAAATAAGCCCATCACTACGGTATTTGACCAGTAGATGACTTCATCGCCTGGTAAGGGTTCATATATCGGCGTATCTTTTGCATCAATAAATGTGACCGCTTGCGAGCCACAAGCAACAAGCCAATCACTGTATTTTTCCGCCGTTTCTTCATTGGCGCTTAATCTAAGTTGTATCCAAGGCATTTCAGTATTCCAATAATAAGTGTTCTTGCATATACCCAAACCAGTTGAAGATGAGAGTTTCAGGAACTCTCATCTTCAACTGGTTTGGGTATATGCTGACAATAAATATTCACAATGAGAGTTTATCATTCATTGGTGATAGAGTTACCACAAATTCACACAATACTGAGCAAACTCCATGTTAGATCTACTACCCGATTTATTTGATGACTATAGCGAACATCTTCAATTGGCAGAGCCTTTATTTAACGACTATGGTGGTAATACTATCTTTAGTGGCGAAATAGTGACGGTATCTTGTTTTAATGATAATTCAAAAGTAAAAGAACTTGTGGCGACTAACGGCACCGGAAAAGTCATGGTAGTTGATGGTAAAGCGAGTTTAACTAATGCACTTTTAGGTGATATGCTGGCTGAAAAAGCTGTTGCTAATAACTGGCAAGGCATCGTCATCAATGGTTGTATTCGTGATGCAGGCACCATAGCTACATTAGCACTTGGCGTAAAAGCACTTGGCTGCAACCCAATAAAAACGGAAAAATTAGGTGTTGGTGAAATCAATATCAACATTCAGTTTGCTGGCCTGAACTTTATAGCAGGTCAATTTATTTATGGTGACGCAAATGGCTTGGCTATCAGCGAAAAAAAATTAATGTTAAAATAAGATAAACACATCATCACTAGCGTAAAATAATGAAATATTTCCCCGTTTTTCTCGATGCAAATTATATCTCTGCCATGGTTATCGGTGGTGGCGAAGTCGCATCACGAAAAATTGAATTGTTATTAAAGTCTACAGTTAACATTACTATAATGAGCGAAGATGTTTGCGCTGGTGTTGAACGACTAATTAACTTGCATAAATTAACGTGGCTGAAACATAATTATCAACCGGGTCATTTTTCTCAAATCAATATAGTCATCGCGGCTACCGACGATAACGTGATAAATGAAGCTGTTGCTGAGGAATCTCGCTCGTTAAACATTTTAACCAATGTGGTCGATCAACCCGAGTTATGTACTTATATCACCCCGGCGATTATTGATAGAAGCCCTATGATTATTGCGTTATCTAGCTCTGGTAGCGCACCTATTTTAATCCGGATGTTACGCGAACAAATCGAAAAAACGCTGCCGCAAGGTTACGGTAGATTAGCTGACTTTTGTTATAAATTTCGTGAGGATGTTAAAGCACAGGTTAAAGGCTTACGTAATAGACGTAGTTTTTGGGAAAGTACGCTTAGAGGTCCTATCGGTCAAGCCGTTCTTGATGGCAAACAACAACAAGCTGAACAACAACTTATTGCCAGTATTAAACAAGAAATAGCCCCGCCTAGTGGTGAGATTATTTTTATTCATACCAAAGACGGCAATCCCGATAATTTAACCTTAAATGCGCATCGAGCGATGCAGTTTGCCGACGCTGTGTTTTATGATGACAAGGTAAATGCACAACTTATTGAGTATGTACGCCGCGATGCGGAAAAGTTTCCTCAATCTATTTGTTCTGAAATATTACTGAATTATCCGCATGCTATCGAGTTAGCTAAACAAGGACAACGAGTTCTTTATCTATTAGACGGTAATGAAGCCTTGCCAGAAAATGACGCACTAACAGCAAGTAATATAATGACAAAAGAAATAATTAGCGGGAGCTAACAGTTAATAAACAGAGCGGTTAGCAAAGAATAGTTCTTTTGTGTCTGTGATTTAACCTAGTGTTATTACCTTGAGCTTATAAATCAATTTGTGAATTAATCTAACATGGAAACCATCATTGCAGTCATGTTTTGATGACTTTAAAACTTAACGATATACTTTTGCCAGAGTCAATGCGTTGGCCGTATAAAAAACTCATGAACCGAGAATTTGATAATTAATGAAGACTTAAGGTTCAGCACGCTCGACTATCGCGATTCCTTGTCGATAACCTAAACCACCATTCCCATGGATTAAGCCAAGCTTTTCTGGACCATCACATAAGCGCTGGTGCATTAGCACAAGCGCATTAAGCGCTGGGTTATTCCATGCGCCTCTGGCCAAATTCATGCCGCCTGTAATGGTAATACTATATTTCGAAAGAAAGTCTGGAATATCATCTAAAATATCAACCAAGCCACTCACTAATAAAAAGGCCATTGGGACAACAGGATAGCAAGTATAAGTGTCTAATAAAGCATCACCACCTTTGAACAGCTTAACAAAGTCGATATCCGCTTCACCACAGGCTTGTTGATAGGCTTGTTGTAAATGTTCATATTGAGAAATATCCGTTAAAAAATCTCGGCCATCCCCCTCCAGACGGCTCAACCCAACAGCCTTAACCTTTAACCATTGGCTTTTATCAACGCCTAACTGCTCGGCGACATCAGCTCGCGTTAATAATAATCTACCTGAGAAATCTACCATAGGATTTGCACAATCAACTCCTCTAAACAGGTCTGTTATCGGTTTATACCAACGTAAATCGGGCAATAATTCTGGGGTAAAGGAATCTGATAAAGCGTTACGAAAACTCACTTGATAATTTTCAAACAATGCACTAGCAAACTCTTTAAATTGTTGCTCTGTAATGCCGTTATTTTCACTAAAGGCTTGCGCCAAATCGGTATAAGCTTGTGTTAATGGATAACTTTGACCATAAACTGCCATTTTGCTTAACCGCTCTTCTCGGCTATAACCCGTTTTTATATAATCTTCACCACTAATAACAACCGCAGCTTCACCATTTTCTATTAATTTTTTTGCTTCTGCTAACGCTTCAATGGGAGCGCAACCACTTCTAAAGTGAGACGTTTTCTCAGGGCTATGCCAATCAACTTGCAAAGGCTCTATAACTAAATATTTAGGCGTAATACCGCATTGAAGTAATTGTGATTCGAGTAGTAAAACCGGATAAAGACTACCCACCTCATCTTGTCGTTTAGCTGCGCCAATAATAAATGCTGATGGAGTTTTCACAAGTTATTCAATCCAATAAAAATTATAGACGCCAACTTTATGCTATTTACACAAAATTAAAAACCTAAAAGCAGTAAAGTTAATTTTGAAGTAGTTAGTCGCCTACCAAAACCATACATGTCTCCTTTTAGCAAAAAGCGAAAGCTATCTACCTATGTGTAACAGAATAGACTGCTGATCTTTCTTGGGCATTTTACTCACCACCAACGTAAACGAATTATCCATCATTCGCTCTATTTCTCGTTGTGGGATTGAACCATCTAAAATTACGCTGTTCCAAGTCGCCTTGTTCATGTGGTACCCAAAAATGTGTTTTGGCTTCATCATTGGTTTTTGCACTTTTAGCTGTGGAACCGTGAGCGATGAGGGTGGCAAACATTTTATTTTTCACTCTAAACACTTTTACATCATCAAAAAACGGATAGTACAAAGACGTTTCTGGCTTAGAAAGTAAGTATTTTTCCGTTTGTTGTTCATTTAAGCTGTCGATCATTATCTTTCCCTACTATTTTGACCAACATCTAAACTTTACTTTAGAAGCGATAAGTAACTTCGGCCCAAGCGCTAACACCTTCACTAGGTAATCTTGACATAACTGGAATTTCAGTTCCTTTGACACGATTATATCCGCCTAAATGATTTTGATAATTTTTATCTAAAATATTATCAACTCCTAAGCGTATCGCTAGGTCGTTATTGACAAAATATTGCCCATCTATATTAACAATACCGTAACCTGATGTTTGCTGTTCATCATTAGTACTCGATACATCATTTTGTTTGGCAGCCATAACAAGAGTTGTTTTAATCATCCAATCGTCGCTACTGTAACGTAAATTAACCTGACCATTAAGTGGTGCAATACGGTATAAGTTGTCATCAATATCGCGACGTTCACCTTGTACATAGCTAATAATTGTTGATAATTCTATCTGGTCACTAATATGATAATAGCCGTTAAGATCAATACCATAAAGTTCGGCATCAACGTTTGAGAATTTTAGTGGGTTGGTGTCTCCTGACATCATATTTGCCAGCATTTTAGCCGACATATCAGCCATGCCTAATGGCGTGCCTTGAATATAATCATCAATAGACTGATAAAAAATGTGTGGTGCTAACATTAACTTATCATCTTGATAGGTTAAGCCTAAATCAACTTGATAAGCCGTTTCAGACTTAAGGTTAATATCGCCGATATAAGTATGCCCATCAGCTAACCCACCTGTTGATTCCATAGGAGTCCATAAGTAACGTTCTTGATAAGAGGGTGCGCGAGTTTTCAGACCAACACCTGCAGAGAAAGAGAGGTTAGTTGATAATTCAGTTTGGGTGTTAAATGCGATGTCCACATTATTGTCTGACACTTTTCGATTGGCGTTATTAAAATCATTTCGTATATCACTAACAAGGGTTCCCATCATGCTAGGCATCATTGCCATTGATGAACCAACTACATCAGCATTCGCTTCAGCACGTTTAAATCTAACACCCAGTTGTATATTAGTTTGATCGAATTTATTTTGCCATTGAGTGAAAAACCCGTAACGATTATCTTTAATGTTATTAAAGTTAACCACTTCAAACATCCTATTATTTGGGTTGGTGATTACAGAATCATGAGTAGCAAAATAACCATCAACGCCAAAAGCTAATTCACCAAAACTAAAACCTTTTGTTAGCTCAAGTTTGAAGTCAGAAGTATCTGCTGTCGCTGTATTAAGACGATATTTAGTTAAATCATTGTTTTGGCGCATTAAATAATTGGTCATACCATGGTCTGCATCGATATAACCTAACTGCCATTCACCTTGCCAACCACTTAAGTTAAAAGCACCATCAAGTGTAATACGGTGACTTTCAATGTATTCAATATCCATCGGTAACGCTGGTGTTCCAGAATCGTTAGTATCGGTGTAGTGATAGCTGAAGCCAAGTTCATTATCATTTTTGCTATAGCGAACATCACCACCGAATTGTACTTTGTCAAAGTCAGTTGGGCTAATATCAACACCATCCCCGCTTTCCATGCTATCGCCTGTTTGACTATTGCCATACAACAATACGGCAACATCACCCATAGCAATATTGGTAACAGCAGATAACGTTTTAGCACCATTATTACTACGATAACCTGCTTGTACATCACCCGATAACATTATTTTTTCGCTATTCATTGTTTCTGCTTTACGCATTTTTACTTCAACAGCACCACCGAGTGTATTAATACCTGCTGATACTGGAGCAATACCGCGATACACCGTCATTGAGTCAACTATTAAAGGAGTTGAGTAGCTTAGTGGTGTATCCATCGCGTTAGGTCCTGCACCAATAACAGGGTGACCATCAAGGGAGGCCCCAACTCTGTCGCCATACAAACCGCGATATTGAGCAATCCCCGTAATGGGACCATTACTATTAACATTCGCGCCTGGAACAGACGTGAGCCAATCGGCTAAATCAGGGGCACTAGTGTGACCTTGCGCATAGCCTTTTAGGTCTTGTAAACCATAATGGCGTTGGTTGGTAATGGTGATTACTTCTAACTCATTAATGGTATCAGGTGTTTCATCAGCTAAAGCTTGGCCTGAAAAAACAACGGTATAAGAGGTAATGATTGATAACAAAACTATTTTTACAGCAATCGCTGGTGGGGTAAGAACAGTGCGCATAGTGTTTCACTTCATGTTTATGAGTATATTTTTAAATTATGTATATTCTCACGGTTTAACTGAGTTAAAACAAAAGGAAATGTGTAATTCGCGACAATTTGCCGCAGATAAAAAGTCGCTTGTTTGTACTAGATCAATAAAGCTATTTTTTATCCTAGAATTTGCAGGGGTTATTCAATAATATTTGAATTTAAAAGAGGTTTACGCTAATTTAAGTAAAAAACACATGGGCTATCATCTTCTTAGCATAACACTTCCCGTTGTTTATCAACGCTAATTGACGGTACTGACGGGTAAAGCTTTTTGACAAGATCAGTAAAGAACAGGAAAAGTAATAACCCTTCGACAGGCTCAGGGTGAACGGATAATATCTCCGTTTACTCTGAGTATCTCCGTTTGCCCTGAGTATCTCCGTTTGCCCTGAGTATCTCCGTTTGCCCTGAGTATATCCGTTTGCCCTGAGTATATCCGTTTGCCCTGAGTATATCCGTTTGCCCTGAGTATATCCGTTT
>OJEP01000116.1_pt1 | contig 43672 bp, 31 predicted proteins | sample 1593761 | NCBI WGS metagenome assembly OJEP01 (sample SAMN05416783, study PRJEB24817) | seawater metagenome | isolation source: Sea water | place: Canada:Atlantic | collected 2013-11
GCTTATTGACTTAAAAAGTAATGAGATAACTTATCAAAACGTCCAGTTGATTAAGCTTTTTGGCTGACCCCCTTGGAACTGATGCGCATTATATAGATCGACATAAAGGGTTCAAGCATTATTTTCAGTTTTATGGTTGTTCGATTAAAAATCACCCATTAAAGGTGATTTCTTTACATTCCTAGTTAATATTAGTAATTTAGTCTGGCTTATTAATACCAAATAACTAACCTTTAGTTAAAAACTAGCTTTCCATTTTCAACAATAATATTAACAGTACTTCCTGCTGTAAATTCATTTGCTAGTAATTTTTGTGCTAAAGGGTTTTCTAATCCTTTTTGAATAGCTCGTTTTAGGGGTCTTGCGCCAAAAATGGGATCAAACCCTACTTCTGATATTAACTCCAACGCTTGTGAACTAACCACTAATGTCAGATTTTGTTCAGCTAAACGTTGCGATAGTACTTCTATTTGAATACCAGCAATTTGCTGAATTTGCTCTGCTAATAAAGGATGAAAAACCACAGATTCATCAATACGATTAATAAATTCAGGCTTAAAGTGATGACTGACCTCATTCATTACTTTAGTTTTCATTTGTTGATATTGACTATCATCACTAAATTGTTGGATTATATCCGAGCCAATATTCGCGGTCATAATAATGACAGTATTTTTAAAATTAACTGTTCGACCCTGCCCATCAGTTAATCGGCCATCATCAAGTACTTGTAATAATATATTAAATATATCCGGGTGCGCTTTTTCAATTTCATCCAACAATATTACTGAATAAGGTTTACGACGTACGGCTTCAGTTAAATAGCCACCTTCCTCGAAGCCAATATAACCAGGAGGAGCGCCAACTAAACGAGAAACCGAATGTTTTTCCATAAATTCAGACATATCTATGCGAATCAGTGAATCTTCACTGTCAAATAGAAAATATGCTAATGCTTTAGTTAACTCGGTTTTACCCACACCTGTGGGACCTAAAAATAGAAAGGAGCCTATCGGTTGGTTTGGATCTGCAAGCCCTGCTCTTGAACGTCGAATAGCATTAGATACCGATATAACGGCTTCATCTTGACCAATAACTTTTTGATGTAACTCATCTTCCATTTTTAATAGTTTATCACGCTCTTGCTCTAACATTTTGGCCACGGGAATTCCAGTAGCTTTGCTAAGTACATCGGCAATTTCGACATCGGTTACTTTGTTTGCCAGTAAACTCATTTCTTGTATTTCTGTCTGGCTAGCTAAATCGAGTTGCTTTTCAAGCTCGGGTATTTTGCCATACTGTAATTCAGACATGCGATTTAAATCACCGCTTCTTCTAGCCACTTCTAACTCAATACGTGCTTGTTCTAATTCTTCTTTAATTGTTTGTGTACCATATAGTGCTGCTTTTTCTGTTGTCCACACTTCATCTAATTCATCATACTGTTGTTGTTTCTCATTTATTTTCTCTGAAATAAGTGCTAAACGCTTTTTCGACGCGTCATCTGAATCTTTTTCTAACGCTTTTTGCTCTAACTTGAGTTGGATTAACCTCCGTTCAAGTCGATCTAAATCTTCTGGTTTGGAGTCCATTTGCAAGCGAATACTAGAAGCAGCTTCATCAATTAGATCAATGGCTTTATCTGGTAATTGTCTGTCACTAATATATCGATGTGACAAAGTGGCCGCTGCAACAATCGCAGGATCAGTAATATTAACGTTATGATGTAATTCATAACGCTCTTTTAAACCACGCAATATAGCAATAGTGTCATCTACACTTGGCTCTTCAATTAATACTTTTTGAAAACGGCGTTCTAAAGCAGCATCTTTTTCAATATATTTTCGATATTCATCTAAGGTAGTTGCTCCAACACAGTGTAAGTCACCTTTTGCAAGCGCAGGTTTAAGCATATTACCGGCATCCATCGCGCCATCAGCTTTACCTGCACCAACCATAGTATGCAGTTCATCAATAAATAGGATGACTTGTCCTTCTTCCTGAGCAAGCTCACTCAAAACAGCTTTTAAACGCTCTTCAAATTCACCACGGTATTTTGCCCCAGCAACCAAAGCGCCCATATCTAAAGATAAAACACGTTTATTTTTCAAACCTTCTGGTACTTCATTATCTACTATTCGTTGGGCTAAACCTTCTACAATGGCGGTTTTTCCCACACCCGGTTGCCCAATCAATACAGGATTGTTTTTGGTACGGCGTTGTAAAACTTGCAAGGTACGTCGAATTTCATCATCACGACCAATGACAGGATCTAATTTTCCTTGCTCTGCTCGCTCAGTTAAATCAATAGTAAATTTTTGCAATGCTTGGCGAACATCTTCAGCATTTTGATCTTCTACTTTTTTCCCGCCACGTATATGTTCTATGGCAGCTTTAAGCCGCTGTTCATTTGCACCTAATGCTTGAAGAATACTTCCCAAAGCGCCCTTATCTTGAAGTGCTGCTAACAAAAACATTTCCGAGGATATATATTTATCTGACATTTTTTGCGCATGTTTGTCACATAAATTAAACAATTTTCCTGACGCTGATGATAGTTGAACATCTCCTGCAGAATCTTCTACTTTTGCTAAAGATTTTAACGCTTGTTCAATTTCTATGCGTAAGGTGCGTACATCTACACCCGCGCTTTTTAATAAGGGAATAATCGAGTTACCATTTTGATTTAACAGTGCCATCATCAAATGTATTGGTTCGATAAACTGATGATCTCGTCCTAATGCTATTGACTGAGCATCGGCAATAGATTCTTGAAATAATTGAGTAAGTCGGTCTAAACGCATAAATGTTCTCCTGCCGTGTTACTGGGCTTATTTGTATTGAACATACTTTGAAGTAGTTATCCATAAGATTAGGACACTAATCTACTTTTTCAATGGCTGATCAATGACAACTATGATCTATAACAGGTAAAGTTAATTTTTATCTATTACTTATAATAAGGTGATAACGGTTGCCATGCGGCCAGTAACTGCATTTTTTCGATAGGAATAATATTTTTCTGATTCAGAATAAGTACACTCTGATAAAGTAGTTATTTGCTTAATACCTAAATTATTCAACTGCAGGGTCGCTATTTCATGTAAGTTTGCTAAATATTTACCACTGCCTTGCTTAATAAAGGCCTGAGAAAACACATCCCCTTGTTCAACAAAAGCCATGTGTACTTCAGTTCCTACTTCAAAGACCTCTTTGCCAATACAAGGGCCTAGCCAAGCATAAATTTTATCTGCTGCCGTGTGCATTTTATTTATGGTATTGGTAATAATATTGGCCGATAAAGGACGCCAACCGCCGTGTATTGCCGCTATTTCATCGCCTCGATTTGATATTAATAAAATAGGCAAGCAATCAGCGGTCATTATCGCTAAAGCAATGTTTTTTTCGCGAGTGACCATTGCATCACCAATAATAGCTTGTTTGGTTACGCTTGATATTTCAGCAACAGAATTGCCGTGTACTTGTTCAAGCCATTGAATACTAGCTTCCGAGGGAAGTGATTTTTGTAAGTATTGTCGATTATGCTTAACTCGTTTTGCACAGTCACCCACATGAAAACCTAAATTAAAGTGGTTATAAGCAGTCTTATTTTCACCCAATTTACCCGAAATATTATTAGGTGATACACGTGTGGTTTGCAACGCTAGTACTTTGTTATTAAGGTATGTGCTTTCTAAATGGGAATGTACAGGCCATTGAGCAAACTCAATTGCTGAGTTTGCTCTGGTATTCAACGTTGGTAGATATTGCTCTTTAATACTCGTCTTGGGCATTAAGTTTGTTATCGGCTTGCAACAGTTCGACTAATTCAACAAAGTCATCGGGTAAATCCGCATGCCAAGTCATTAACTCTCCCGTAATAGGATGATACAAAGACAACATAGCGGCATGCAGTGCTTGGCGCTTGAAACCACGTAACTTAGCTAACAATTCTGGCGTAGCATTTTTAGGTGGACGTGGTCGGCCCCCATATCCTTGGTCGCCAACAAGTGGATGAGTAATATGTGACATATGCACGCGAATTTGATGAGTACGCCCAGTTTCGAGACGTAAACGTAAGCGTGTATGCAGACGGTATTTTTCCATAACACGATAATGTGTTACTGAAGGTCTACCTGATAAAACAACGCCCATAAGTGTGCGTTTAGTTGGATGACGTCCTATGGGTTCATCCACAAGACCTCCAGCGGTCATTAAACCATTGGCTACGGCTTCATATTCTCGGGTTATTTCTCTTAATTGTAACGCTTCGACTAAGTTGGTTTGTGCTGCAATAGTCTTGGCAACCACCATTAAACCAGTCGTGTCTTTATCTAAACGATGTACGATACCAGCACGAGGCACTATTTCTATTGCAGGATAATGATGTAACAGTGCATTTAGTACTGTGCCATCAGGATTACCTGCACCCGGATGAACAACTAAGCCAGCAGGTTTATTAATGACTAAAATGAAATCATCTTCGTATACAATGTCTAATTCTATATTTTGCCCTTCAAATCGCTGTTCAGCTTCGATTTCGGCATTAATAGCAATATTTTCGCCGCCATACATTTTTTCTCGTGGGCGCGGTATTACTTCACCATTGACGATAACACTGCCAGCTAAGATCCAATCTTTTAACCTTGAACGTGAGTAGTCAGGGAACATTATCGCCAATGTTTGGTCTAAACGTTTACCTAAACACGAATCAGGAACAATATCTTTATGTTGAATTATTTCAGCCATTAAACTCTCTTTAAATTTTTAACGTTGTGCAACTCGTCATTGTACTAGCGAAAATGCTAGGTTAGAATGCCTATACTAAAGTATGCACTAAGTAGATTACTCTCATTTTACCCTTTTTATTAAGGGCTTTCATACTTATTTAACCAGAATAAAAGGCGTAATAACAAATTCTATGGAAAAATTGACAAAAAAAATAATTTTTATCGCATTGGCGCTTGTTTTGGCTAGCTGTTCTTCATCTGTAAAGGAGCTTGAAAAAGTACCTGATAAATCTGCACAAGCATTATTTGTAGATGCAAGAACATCACTAGATAATGGTTTATATCAAAAAGCTATTTTAACCTTAAGTGCTATTGATTCACGCTTTCCTTTTGGTCCAATCTCTCACCAAGTGCAACTAGATTTAATCTATGCATATTATAAAGTGGGTGATTCAGCACAAGGCATCGCCCTAACTGATAGGTTTTTACGATTAAATCCAGATAATCCCAATGTTGATTATGTTTACTATATGCGTGCATTAATCAATGTATCAACTGAAGATAATTTATTTCAAGACATTGTTGGTATAGACCGTTCCGATAGAGATCCTAGCGCATCCCGTGAAGCATTTAATGACTTAAAGCGTGTAGTAACTGACTATCCTGAAAGTAAATATGCCGCAGATTCTCGTAAGCGCATGATTGGAATAAAATCGCGTTTAGCCAAATATGAACTATCTGTTGCTAATTTCTATTTAAAGCGTGAAGCCTATGCATCAGCGGCAAACCGAGGTAGATATATTATTGAATACTTTACTCCTAGCCCTGAAGTAGAGCCAGCGTTAGAAATAATGATTGAGTGTTATGATAAACTTGGGTTAGTTGATTTAAAGAAAAACACACTACAAGTATTAGCTGCAAACTATCCAAATAACTCACTTGTTAACTAAGGTTGAGTCACGGGTAAGGGAAGTTTTGAGTTACGAAGTACACACTAACAGAGTTTTTCTTCGCGACTCAAAGCTAACAATTTGTGTAATTCAAAACGATTAACCCGTAACAGTTCTATATCGCTTCTTGGTTTTCTTCACCTGTTCTAATGCGAATAATACGCTCGACATTGGTAATAAAGACTTTACCATCACCAATTTTACCTGTTTGTGCTGTTTCTAAAATAGCATTTACACAACGGTCAACATCTTCTTTGGCAATAACAATTTCTAGTTTTACTTTCGGTAAAAAATCAACCATATATTCTGCACCACGATACAACTCAGTATGCCCCTTTTGCCGACCAAAGCCTTTAACCTCAGATACAGTCATACCAGTAACACCAATTTCTCCCAACGCCTCTCTTACATCATCCAATTTGAATGGCTTAATGATAGCTTCAATTTTTTTCATAGTATTTCTCAGTTAAAAGTCCATGATTAGTTATTAGCAACATTACAACGCGTTTATGATTATATTTCAATAAGCAGTTGTTATTATTTAGCTAACACATTTATTTTGTTACTATAGTGTTCATTCAATATTCCCATAGTAAAGTAGGAACCCCATGGATCAGCAAGCAATTATTGATGAGATGAAAGTGTTACCTGAAATTGATATTCAATTTGAAATTCGTCGTCGTATTGATTTTATAAAATCCACACTAGAAAGTTCAGGTTTAAAAACATTAATACTTGGTATTAGTGGCGGGGTTGATTCTTCTACTTGTGGTCGATTGGCTCAGCTTGCCATAATAGAATTAAATGCTGAACTAAATAAAAAGCTTAATACCTATAATGAAAATGCGTTCCAATTTATTGCTGTCCGGTTGCCTTATGCTGTTCAAGCCGATGAAGATGATGCGCAACAAGCAGTAAAATTTATTCAACCTACTCACTGTTTAACCACTAATGTACTTGATGGTGTGAATGGTATTCACCAGCAAGTTATTAACGCACTTTCTAGTACAAATTTACTATCGGCATCAAAAAACAAAATAGACTTTTCAAAAGGTAATGTAAAAGCACGTGCACGCATGGCCTCTCAATACCATATTGCAGGGATTGTTGGTGGTTTAGTGTTAGGTACAGATCATAGCGCAGAAAATATTACTGGGTTTTTTACTAAATGGGGAGACGGTGCCTGCGATTTAGCGCCATTGTTTGGCCTTTCTAAGCGACAAGTTAGAATGTTAGCTAACCATTTAGGAGCACCCTCTATTTTAGTTGATAAAGCTCCTACAGCTGATTTAGAAGATTTAGAACCAGGTAAAACCGATGAAGATGCCTTAGGTATTAGTTATGACCAACTTGATAACTTCCTGGAAGGTAAGGAAGTATCTACGCAAGTACGTGATCATATTATTAATATTTATCAAAAAACGCAGCATAAGCGCCAGCCTATTCCTACTGTTTATGATTAACACTTATTTAGTGACTTAATAGCTGGTAAGTTATAATTAGCAAAATCCTTTTTTCTTAACTATACCTAATTTAGAAGGAAGTTATTTAAAATGGATTTTATGCTTAAACTTATCTACCCTATTCCCTCAAATACCCGTATTAAAGGTTTCACTCTGATAGAATTAATGGTTTCAGTTTCTCTTACTTTAATACTTGCTGCAATCGCCTTTCCTCATTTTAGTGATTTTATTATTAAAATACGTGTCGATAATGAAATTTCTCAATTACATCGTATGCTACTCATTACAAGAAATGCCGCTATCAATACTGGCCAAAAAGCCATAATCTGTCCATTAAATAATAATTTTCAATGCACCATTCAATGGCAAAATGAATTAAGTGTATTTGTTGATGTGAATAACAATAAAATGATTGATGCTAATGAAAAGATAATCCGCATAAGACCTGCAATACCCATTGGCGATGAACTTTTTTATGGAAAAGGTAGAAATAAAATAACGTTTAAACCAACAGGGCAACTGAGTGGTCTAGCAAATGGTACTTTTCGGTATTGCCCACAAAGCCACAAAAAAAATTCCAGAGGAATTGTTGTCGCACGCTCAGGTAGAGTGTATCAATCAAGTGATATTGATAATGACAGTATTGATGAAAACCGAGGAAACAAAGAAATTAACTGTGAATAAACAACCACATTGGTTAAAATACAAGCGCTAGCGACTTGGGTAGTTAAATGCTATAAATATGGAAACTCTAAGCAGTATTTAATGGATAAATTATGGACATCATTAGTGGGATTCCACCCTTTAGTATTTTTTTTTCTTATTCTAGACAAGGCTTTACTTTAATAGAGCTCATAGTAGTGATTGCCGTTGTCGGAATTTTATCTGCGATAGCATTGCCAAATATGAGTGATTTTTTAGTTAAAATGCATGTTGACAATCAAGTAACTGAAATACAACGCTTGTTATTAACCGCTAGAAACATGGCGATAAATACAGGGAAAAACACCACTGTTTGTCCTCTTTCAAACGGAGTCTGCACAACAAATTGGCAAAATGAAATCAGCATTTTTACTAATGGTGCTAATGACAATAATAAATATGAAACTCCTACTGATGAACTAGTTAAAGTTAAAGAAGCCATAAAAACAGGTGATAAACTACAATATGCTCACAAAAGTGTTACATACTCTCCTGCAGGACGATTAGTAGCACCAACGGTAGTAAGTATTTTTAAATACTGTCCAAAAGATAAAACCGATATATCTAGAGGAATAGATCTTTCAATCTCTGGTCGAAGTTACATCAGCGCAGATATTGATAGTGATGGCAAAGATGAAGATAGAGATGGAAATGAAATAACCTGCATTTAATTGTTTATAGACTAAAACCCAAATTAAAAATTACCTCGCTGTTTTAGCATCAACTATTTTAGCTTCACTGCCTTTAAAATCATCTCTTAATAAAACGCATTCATAGACTTTATAAATTTTAACTTTTTGTTTTGAGTTAGGCACCATGACTTTGCGGCCTATGATTGATTTTGACAAGATTGATACTTTATTTTGAGATACATTCCAAAAGCTAACCCTTTCTCCACCTCCTACTAATTCTACAAAGCACTTAACATCAACTTTCTTATTTTCTTTCTCTAATGGCTTTGCTTCTATACCAAAGCTAAATATGAACATAATCACTAAAGGGATAACTTTCATTGCGTTTTTTGTGTCAATAGTCATCTTATTTCTCCCAACATATTGTAGGAGTCTTAGTTCCTATTTCATCAACAGTAAGTGTGGTGCAACCTGTATCACTTGTTTGATTATTCTGAGCTTCGGCTTTTAAGGTAAATGTAGTTGCCGTTTGATCTGAAACTGAAATAATATAATTTTCTGAATTAGTTTTTATAATCACAGTACTTTTACCTAAACCTTTCATGTTGGCGGCATAAGATCGACTATCAACATACACTTGCTCTTGTAGGTTAGCGTAACGCAATAACTCACGTTGCCCTTCACTTCGATTCGATCGAGTAATGAAATCTGTATATGATGGGTAAGCAATACTCGCTAAAATCCCAATAATTGCCACAGTGATCATCAACTCTATTAAAGTGAAACCATAGCTGTTAGGTTGCTTTTTCATGATGGACATTTCCAAGAGTAATTAATAGCTATCTAAGCTGTTACTATTCTTCTGTAATATAAAGATAAGTACGCATGGTTTTCAGGGTGAAGTCTACTGGAATAATAGCATTTCCAACAATAATATCCCCAGAAACATCTGATGTAGAATCATTTGGGTCCTCAGGCAATACAATTAAAGTAGGCACTCCTAATAGTTCACTATTGATATCTATATAGCGCTGATCATCACTGCGAACATTTTTAATGATTTTATGTTTTTTGATCCCTAAAGCTAGATCAATAGCTAATAGTGATCCAATTCCAGTAGGCGGTTTACACCCTTCTAACTCAGCCGCAAAGACTAGTGGGGTGTAAGTGGTAAAATAAGCGACACCATTAATGGCAAGTGCCTCTGCTGAACTTTTTTCACCGCTTTGTTGCAAATTGATATACCAACCTGATTTAGCACTAACATTGTGTTGTAAAGTATCGAGAGCTTGACTAGTCATTGTCGCCATACTTTTAAACGGGTCATTGGTATAATTATACAAATCAGCTTCAACAATGATATTTGGTGTTGCAGGGCTAGTAGAGGCAGAAAAGTTTTGCGTTTTTATATATTTATCTTTAATCATAAAAACACTATCTTTAGTGTCTTGGCCTAACGGATTAGACCTATCACCACTACCAATAAGAATTGCATCATAAGGAATTTCTTGATGAACACTAATCGCTTTAGTAGCACCATCCTCATCTATTATCGTCGTTTCTACCGTTTCTGAAATAAAAGTTCGTACAATTGATGGTTCATAAAAGAAACGTCTATCCGTAGGGTTAGTGGTTCCACCTAAACTTGCTAATTTAAACACCGAAAAGTCCGCTTTTGTAGCACCGGGCATATCCACACGCCAGATATTTCCCCCCGTATCATTGACATATAAGCGGTCAGTTAAGCCATCACCCGTGCTATCTAACAAACCAATACCCGCTGTAATACTATCCGTACCAGCAAAAGTCGTATCCCCACCTGATGGGGCCATACTCCATTTCAAAGTACCTGTTTCCGCATCTAACATATACACAGTATTACCTTTGAGATCAGCAGTACCCGCATCATCACTATCTTTATTAGTATCATAGCCACCACCAATAAAAACGACAGGGCTGGCAACATCACCTGAAGCATTAAGCTTTGAATAACCAACTTTAGGTTTGGACCAAGACTGACCTAACAAACTAAAATCAGGAGTAGCATCATCTTTTTTCCACATTAACGTTGGCGCAACATCAGGGTCACTAATATCTAACGCATAATATGAGCTACCACCACGTCGTAAGCCAAAGAAAACCCAAGCGGTGTCACCTCCATCAATTGCCCCATCACCACCGATATCATTTAACAAAACAGTAATTTCGCCATCAATACCGTAAATTTTATCAACAGAAGAGTAATTGTCTCGTAAGGTTTTAACATTGCCAATAAACTCTTTTGGCATAAAAGCCCAATTTTCTTTTACAGTAGTACCTCTATCTTCGAACATATGTAAAGCTCCCGCATTAGTACCAATAATAATTCTTATGCTATCACCATAATTAATAACTAAAGGCTTTGAATGTAGTGGGTCACCAAAAACATCGCTACGCATATCCGTGAAACTTTTATCATTATCATCATCATCGACATCCATTCCTTTAGCCCAATTGATCATTTTATCAATTTCGCCACTTTCAATGTCATTACCATCGTTATCTATAGCACCTGCTACCCCAAATTCCGCAGCAAGACCTGTTTGGTTGATAAAAGCATTTTCTAAATTAATACGATCAAAGGCGATTAAAGCACCTTTACCATTGTCTAAATAAACTGTTCTATCACTTACTTGTTTGGTATTGAACCATGATGCAACCCCCCCTTTACCGACAGTATCTCCATCAACACTTGGTGACCAGTAACTTTGTACCGCAGAACAAAATGCTCTTATTCCATCTTCACTTTCACAGATAGCTTGCACACCACCGACACCTGTTAATTCACCATTTATCACTTTATATTTTTTTAAATTACCTTGCCATCTAGGACTGTTTTGAGGATCAAACATAGCATAATAAACTGAATCTAAAGTTTGAGTCCTATCAAAGTTATTAGCAGCAACAGAGGCTGATGTTAGGCTGTCGTTACCGGGTTTAAGTCCACCTAATATAGTAGTCAAAGCTGCTGTTAAATCTAGGCCAGTTTGAGCAAAAATAAATTCACCTTGACCGCGAATTGCGGTTTCTTCTAATAATGCTCTGGCATCATCAGCTCCACTACTGAAGCCAATAGTATGGGTTAGAACCGTTTGAATTCCGGCTAAATAAGGATTTACATCATAAGTACTCATCCAACCCGCCAACGCAGGCAAATAGCTATTGCTACCATCTGCGGTATAAGGATCATGATTAAAATCAGTTGTCTCGTCAGTAAAAGCGACATCGATCATCACTGGATTACCATCAGCATCAAATTCAGGATAATGATCAGAATCAGTTTTTTGTACTTTCGATTTTAACGCTAATATTCTACTATCTGCGCCATAATCATTAGTTGGCTCACCATCTGTTATTAAAATGACATGAGAAACGCTACTTACACAATCACTAAAAGGAGATATATAGCTTCCGCCTGCTTCAATGACTGTATCTCTTGGTGGCGTATTTTTAAGATATTTATCAGGACCAATACCTACATCAATATCATCATCACCAAAATCAACCACACTCCCTGAAAAATACTGATTAGCTTCATAAAGAGACTCACACAAAGGCGTCCAAGTTTCACTGGTTAATTGCTCATTGATAACATCAAGTAAAAAGGCCCTATTAGTCGCGGTCATTTTTCTTATGCCAATAGCAATCCGCCCACCATTACCATCACTACTGCTATCACCTTTATCATAATTAAAAACCTCAAGGCCGAAATCAATAGATGGTGTGGTATTAATCACACTCGTCATACTGTCTTGTGCTGTTTTCATTCGAGCTTGAAATATCTTCTCTTTGGTTGTTGTGTGATACCAGCGCAAGTAATTTGCTGTATACAAAGTCACATAACGGCCAGAAGACCAATCAACATTTGTACTAACTTTATTTACAGAATGATAAATAGGGTTCTTTTTAGTACCTTGTTCATCTACAGGATAACCGGCATCAACACCAGTAGCATTTACTACGGTTCCCTCATTGATAACAATATCAGCACTATCTTCTATGTAGGCATCATCTTCACAGTCAATTACTTCTATATTAAGACCATTATTAGAAGGAACTTCTTCCCAAGAGCCTGTTTGACCTTGATAGATATATTCACGAATACGTCCAGTGTAATAACCATATTTAGCTAATAAATCTATGGAGGTTTCACAGCTATTAATAGCTGCTAAAAAGCGCCTAGCATCACTTGGGCTGTCAGGAATCATTGAAGAGCCGTCAGCTCCCCCAACATTGAAATAAGTAGCTGTGTCATTATAGGCATGAGATGAGTCTTCAGGCTCGTAATGATCAGGCACAGTTTGACCATCTTTCAAATAAGGAGCATTGACCTCGTCAATGGTAGCCATGCTACCCGAATTATCAAAAATAATTAATACTTTGGTGCTCTTTCCTGCCTCCCTTACAACATCACTGATATATAGTTCAATGTCTTCAGCCAATGACAAAGGTGTTGTTGCTATTGCAGATATAGCCAATAAACTTAATACTATTAATTTTTTCATGATAAACCCCCTATATGGAAGACATTTCTATTCATTACCTAACTGAAAATAGTGATCACTGTTATTTTAATAAATGTTGTACTATGCCTGAATTCACTTCTACCCTACTCATTTTATTTCGGCCATATTTTTTGTTGATTTGTATACGTAAAACGTTACAAGTAAACACCTGAGCTGATGAGGCAAATTTAGAGTGGGGGCAATCTGCCTCAAGCTGAAATTTGTTATTCGCAAGATCAAGTGTTGCCGCACCAATATCACCATCTTTATTCGTTTTAGTAAGCTCTGCTATTATATCTTTAGCACCATATTGAAAAGTGGCTACTGGTTGAGAAAAACCGTTATTACCCATACCACCTGTGACTTGTAAAAATATATACTCATCAATAGCACTAATAACCTCTTGTTCTGAAACAACTTTTTCTTCACTTGCTCCTGACATTTTCATATCGGTAGTCGTATTTTGCATTAGCGCTGCAGCAACAGCGGTTAAGGCAACTAAAAACACTAAAGAGATAATTAACACGACTCCTTTTTGCTTATTCATACAGCATGTTAAGTGATTTGATGTAAGGAGTGGAACTACCATGAATCGACCCTCGCATTATACAATGTCACGGTAGAACTAAATAACAATCGTCGATTATGGTCATTAAAAGTGATACCTTTACCATCATTTAAATCACCTAAAAAGTAAGTGTTATTATTTATATAATTATTATCAGGTAAAACATTTCGTGCTAGTACATATATTTTCACCGCTATTATTTTTGTGCCACCTGTATTATCCCACATAGCTTCTGTCACATTGTCGGCTGACACAAAATTATCCACCACTCCATACCCTGCTGCATCAGGATCTGTATCCGCATCATAACCATACATAAAACGAATCATTTCAATACCGTCGATAATAGGAGCGAACGACATTCTTGTTGTTAATTGCCCTTGCATTAACACTGGCACTTTATTATTACCTTGGTTTTCTTCACGAATATAATAAACATGGTGTTGATACTGCCAGACTCTACTGTTATCTACAGCAGGCAAAGCACCACTAGCAAACAAAATACCATCATTGCTGTTAGCAACTAAGTGATAATTTCCCGCCGGAGCAGGATCGAGAGGATCACCTAAACCATCAACTAAAGCATCGGCTAACACTCTCTTTATTTGTATCACATCTGAACCAATTTTAGCATCCGCAAAGCAGCCCATAGGATTAGCACGACTAACAGTTTCTCCCCATATAGTACGAAACGATCCTGTCGCTAGCGGAAACGAATTATTATTTACTCCTCCTCCATTACAATCATTAGCTGGGGCAGCCAGTGTATGGTTTATGCTAGAGAGATCAAAGGTTCCCGTATAATCTCCCCAAAAATCTTGTTTTGAAAGATCATTTGTTAATACGCTCATAGCAAATCGACCATTCTCTTGAAGCTCTCCAAAACTTGACGTTTCTGTAACCGTAGTCCTCATACCAACAAAAATACTTAACACACCCGCAAATATTACTAAGCCTATTACCAAAGCAATAAAGACTTCTAACAAACTAAATCCTTGTTGATATGTGTTATTAATGTTATTCATACTTATCACTACTTGCTATTTTATTAAAAGATAAAGCCTTCAACTAATACTTGGCGACGTTGCTTGCCTGAAGCACCACAGCCTTCTGTATTACCATCCACTGTTACCGTCCTGCCTTGCCAAGTAACGACTACGGTTACTGCATTATTACTTACATCCACACAGGCTCTAGCATCCACTAAGCCACCCGCATGATTTCCCCCTAAAAGAACATCACCACCGGTTAAAGCTAATTCAAACTCATCTATATTGGTTTGTGTAAATACCGAGCAACCACCTGAACAGGTAACACCTTTACCATACTCTGTACTTATGTAGGCATTTAAAATGCTAGCATCATCACTGCGCATACGCTCAATAATATCTTGCGCCAGACTAGAGGCTAATGAACGCTGCATTGCATCAAAACTACCTTTTTTAGCCGTGGCTTGCATAGCCACAGCACCTAAAATACCTGTAACCATAATAAATAAGGCAATTAAAACTTCGATAAAAGTCATGCCTTTTTGTTTACCGGCACTTTTTTTGAGACCGTGAGTACTGAGACGCTGAGTATTAATACGTTGAGGCATTAGCTTCTCTCTTGATAAGTTGACTCTTCTTATTACCTAATATTGTATCGACAAAAGGTATAAGAACTAACTGTAAAAAAGTAGGCTTGAAAAGAGTTATTATTAGTTGGAGGGGTGTAAAAATAAGTTCTTTTAGTAAATAAATATTTTTACTTTTTGATAAAATATTATGTGTGAGGATGATTACTTTTGAAATAACTGTATTTGAGACTACCCCCTTTTTAGCAATAAAAAAAGAAGGAGCCAATTTGGCATTGGCTAAAGACTCTTGGAAAAATTCATATGTGCTAAAAATCACTATCCTGAAAAACATTAGCCCATATCCTTATTGTCTGTATAATTTCTTCCTTAAAAACACATTTGAAATATACGCCTGTATACCTGATGGTTACTATAACTATCCATGCTTCCTTAGATATAATAATCACATCAAAAATGGTTGAATTATAATCAACTTAAGACTAGCGCAATTCTACAGGTACTGCAAAGACAATATTTTCTTTGCGACCAGGATGCTCATTAACCTCTTGACCGCCATAGTCTTTTAATAATTCGATAACTTGCTTTACTAATATTGCAGGAGCTGATGCGCCTGCAGTAACACCAATTTTATTAACACCTTCTAACCAGGACGTCTCAATGTTGTCTGCTGTATCAATAAGGTAAGATGTTGTTCCCATTTTTTCAGCGACTTCTCTTAGACGATTAGAATTCGAACTATTTTTTGCACCAACGACTAATAAAAGGTCTACTTGGCTAGCGATAGCACGAACAGCATCTTGACGATTTTGAGTTGCATAACAAATATCATCCTTACGAGGTCCTTCAATTAAGGGAAATTTAGCTTGAAGTGCATCAATTACATCAGAAGTGTCATCAACTGATAATGTCGTTTGGCTACAAAAATAAAGTTTTCCTGGATCTTTGACTTCCAGGTTTAAGACATCGTCTGCTGATTCAACTAAGTAAATCCCAGCTGAGTCGCTATCATACTGCCCCATGGTGCCTTCAACTTCTGGATGCCCTGCATGACCAATGAGTACACACTCAATGTTCTTACGACTCACACGACTAACTTCCATATGAACTTTAGTCACCAATGGACATGTCGCATCAAATACTTTTAAGTCTCGTTGTTTAGCTTTATTACGTACCGCTTTAGAAACTCCATGGGCACTAAAAATTACGGTGCTGTCATCAGGTACTTCATCAAGCTCTTCAACAAAAATAGCACCTCGACTCTTAAGACCATCAACCACAAATTTGTTATGCACAACTTCATGGCGCACATAAATAGGTGCACCAAATAAGTCTAACGCTCTGTCAACAATACTAATAGCTCGGTCAACACCGGCACAAAAACCACGAGGGTTCGCTAAAATAATTTCCATAACATTCTCAATATCATTTGCTAGTGATCAGCTACAAGTTAAAAGCCATGTGTTTCGAAGTAAAATCAGTTCGTCACTCAATACTATAAACGTGTCACTTAAATTTACAATATTTCTACTAAATCAATCACAAAAGTCACGGCTTGACCCGCTAATGGATGATTAAAATCAATAGTCACCGAATTACCGTTAACTTCTTGAATCATGCCGGGTAATTCACCACCTGGTTGAGAAAAAGTGATAATAGTACCGACCTTTGCAGGGACTTCCGCTGAAAACTTATTAATATCCATATAATGGATATTATCAGGATTAGACTCGCCAAATGCATCAACAGCTTCAAGCGAAAACTCTCTACTATCACCCGCAGTCATACCTAATATTTGTGCTTCAAAAGCCGCTGAAATACTTTGATCACCCATGATGATCTTAGCAGGTTTATTGTTTACTTTAGTACTGTCAGCAGCTGAGCCATCACTCAACTTCATAGTGATGTGTACTAAAATTGTTGAATCAGCTTTGATTGTTATTTCGTTTGTCATTTTTTATCTTCTTATCTATTGTCGCACTTAAATACGACTTATATTCTAATCGTTATGTTCAGCCGTAAAGGACTCTAAAATCATCAATACAGCACCAATGAAAATCATTGAATCAGCAACATTGAAAGCAGGAAAATGATTACCAGACCAATGAAAATCTAAAAAATCGATAACATAACCAAACAAGGCTCGATCAATTAAATTTCCCATCGCACCACTTAGCATCAATGCAACAGCAATACTTAATAATGTTTGGGATTTAGGAGTTTTTCCTAACCAGACAATAAAAACAATGCAGGCAATAGCCGCTATCGCGGTAAAAAACCAGCGCTGCCAACCACCTTGGTCAGCCAAAAAACTAAAAGCTGCACCTAGGTTCTGTACATAGGTGATACTAAAAATAGGTAATACGTTGACAGATTCATATAAACTAAACGAAGCTACAACCCAGTGTTTAGTTACTTGATCAATCACTAAGCAAACTAGCGTTAACCAAAGCCATCGCAAGCCTGAATTATTAAATAGTATAAAAATTTTACTCAACTTAGAATATTCTCTTTTTCTTAAACAATAATATACCCGCTCCACTTGAAGATATTCCAGCTGAATCAAGCATATTCAAGTGGAACGGGTATAAATAAAAAAATAACCGTTATTCAACGTTATCTACTGATAGAACAAGAAGAAAGCACGGAGCCTATGACTATAGGTGAGTGCTTTCGACGCAGTTATGACAGGAAAATGGCAAATAATAACAGTTATTTATGCATATTTTCTTGCTTCACCTTCACCGTCAACATTAGTAATACAACGACCACATAAACTTGGGTGAGCATCATGAGTACCAACATCAGTCGTTACATGCCAACATCTATCACACTTAATGCCTTCTGCTGCAGCAACTGACAACCATAAACCGTCAATATCGGTTACTGTTGCGCTATCAGGCACTTGGCTTGCCTCAGTCACAACGTTTAGCGTCACTTTAGAGGTAATAAGTACAAAACGTAATTCCTCACCTACTTGTGCTAATTTTTGGGCTAAATCTACCGTTGCATATAACGTTACCTGTGCTTCAAGCGCTTTACCTACTGTTTTTTCTTTACGAGCAAGCTCTAATGCACGGTTAACTTCAGCGCGTACTAATAACAGTTCGCTCCAATATTCATTACCTAGCCCAGTGTCTTCTGGCATAGTTTCTAAACCCTCAAACCAAACACCGGTGAACACAAATTCATCACGTTCACCTGTAACTGGCGTCGGTAATGCTTGCCAAATTTCTTGTGCAGTAAATGATAAAATAGGTGCCATCCAAGCAGTCATGGCTTCAGCAATTAAGTACATCGCTGTTTGACAAGAGCGACGGGCGTTAGAATCACTTTTTGCGGTGTATTGTCTGTCTTTAATAATATCTAAATAGAAGCCACCTAGCTCAGTAGTACAAAAGTTCATTAGTTTATGAACAACCACATGGAACTCATATTCATTGTAAGCATTAATAATATCATCTTGTAAGCGCGCTGCTTTATCCACAACCCAGCGGTCAAGTGCAACCATGTCTTCAAAAGCCACAGAATGTTGCGCGGGTACAAAGCCATTTAAGTTTGATAATAAAAAGCGAGAGGTATTTCGAATACGACGATAAGCATCCGCTTGACGTTTAAATATTTCATCGCCGGCCGTGATTTCTTGTGTGTAATTTACCGACGCTGTCCATAAACGTAAAATATCAGCACCTAGCGTGTTAGTGATTTCTTTAGGAGTAATGACATTGCCTATCGATTTAGACATTTTATGGCCGTTAGCATCAACCACAAAACCATGCGTTAATACTTGTTTGTATGGTGCTTTGCCATTCATCGCTACCGATGAGATCATAGATGACATAAACCAACCACGATGTTGATCAGAACCTTCAAGGTATAAGTCTGCGATACCATCAAATTCTTCACGCGCTTTAACTACTGAGTAATGAGTCGTTCCTGAATCAAACCATACATCTAAGGTATCAGGCACTTTAACGTATTCTTGAGCATCATCGCCAATAAGCTCTGCTGCGTCTAAATCAAACCATGCTTGAATGCCTTTTTCTTCAACACGTTTTGCAACAGTTTCAATTAGCTCAATACTGCGAGGATGTAACGCACCGGTATCTTTATGAATGAACAATGCCATTGGCACGCCCCACGTACGTTGACGTGATATACACCAATCAGGACGACCTTCAACCATAGATTCAATACGGCGTTGACCCCAATCAGGGATCCACTGTGTTTTTTCAATTTCTTTTAATGAGTCTTGACGTAAATTTTTATTGTCCATACTAATAAACCACTGTGGCGTAGCACGAAAAATCAACGGTGTTTTATGACGCCAGCAATGTGGGTAAGAATGCTCTAACGCATGATGATGTACCAGCGTGCCATGCTCTTTCAATGTTTCAACTACATTCGCATTCGCTTTAAATACATGTTGTCCGGCAAATAAAGGCGTGTCTTCTAGATAAACACCATTTGCACCAACAGGGTTTGCGACTTCAAGGTTATATATTTTACCTACCACGAAATCTTCAACACCATGGCCAGGAGCCGTATGAACACAACCTGTACCTGAATCAGTAGTAACATGCTCACCTAAAATCATTGGCACGGTAAAATCATAAAAAGGGTGTTTAAGTTGCACTAAATCTAAATCGCTACCTTTACAAAATCCTAAAGCATGGTATTTATCAATGCCAAAACGGTCCATACAACTGGTGACTAAGTCTGAAGCTAAGATTAAACGCTCTTTGCCCTGCTCTGTTTCACATTGCACTAACGTATATTCAACATCTGCATGCACGGCAACTGCACGGTTAGCAGGCAATGTCCAAGGTGTTGTCGTCCAGATAACGACTGAAACATCACCTTCGCCTTCATGATTCTCAGGGTGATTAAACTTATCAGCAATGCCAAAGTCTACCGCAGTAAACTTCACATCAATCGCTGGAGATTGCTTATCTTTGTATTCTACTTCAGCCTCAGCTAAAGAAGAACCACAATCAGTACACCAATGCACAGGTTTAAAACCTTGGTGTAAATGACCATTTTCAGCAATTTTACCTAAAGAACGGATAATATTCGCTTCCGTATCAAAATCCATCGTTAAGTACGGTTTTTCCCAATCAGCAAAAATACCCAAACGTTTGAAATCTTCACGTTGACCATTTACTTGTTTGGCTGCATATTCACGACATTTTTCGCGAAAAATACTGGCTGAAACTTTATGCCCTGGCTTACCGACTTTTTTCTCAACCATTAATTCGATAGGTAAACCATGACAATCCCAACCAGGCACGTAAGGCGAGTTAAAATCAGACAATGTTTTTGATTTAACAATAATATCTTTTAATATTTTATTGACCGCATGACCAAGGTGAATATTACCATTTGCGTAGGGAGGGCCATCATGCAATACGAATGATTTTTTACCTTTTTTTGCTGTACGAATTTTTCCGTACAAATCTTTAGCAGCCCACTCTTTGAGCATATTAGGTTCACGGTTTGCCATGTTGCCTTTCATGGCAAACGAAGTGGCTGGCAAATTCAGGGTATGTTTATAATCACTCATTTAAATCATTATCCAGTTGTGTAAATTTTTCAAATTATTAGGCACATGCCTAACTTAGATAGTTTAATCTATATTGTTTAATACTTGTTTAGCCTGCTCACTATCTTGCTTTATTTGTGCAGTTAATGATTCTAGGCTATCAAACTTCATCACTTGACGAAGTTTTTTCTTAATTATCACTTCAATACATTGGCCATAAAGATTATCATTAAAGTTAAAAATATGTACTTCTAATTGTTGTCTTATGCCATTTACTGTTGGTCTAGAGCCAATATTAGCCACACCATTAAAGGTTCCATTGTTGGTATTAATTACCACAGCAAAAACACCCTCTAAGGGCGACTTCCGCCTTTTTAATAGAACATTTGCTGTTGGAAAGCCTAGTTGTCGACCACGTTTATCACCGTGAAAAACCTTACCTATTATTGAATAAGGCCTACCTAGCATACTCTCAACATCATTTAAGTTATCTTGCTCTAACGCTTGTCGTATCGCCGTGCTGCTCACACGGCAATTAGCCATTTTACAGCTAGCGGTATCCGTTACATCAAAACCGAATTCGTTCCCCGCCTCAGATAACATAGTAAAATCACCAAGGCGATTCTTACCAAAATGAAAATCATCACCGACAATTAAATGCTGTATGCCTAACTTTTCCACTAATAAATTTTCAATAAACTGCTCGGCACTTTGGTTAGCAAACTTTCGAGTAAAGTTAACGCAAATTAATCGTTCAACACCTAATTCTGCAAGTAATAAATACTTGTCCCGTAAACGACAAAGTCGCGCTGGCGCTTTGTCTGGGGCAAACAATTCTTGTGGTTGTGGTTCAAACACTAACACCGCAGCAGCACAATTGAGCGCCTTTGCCTTAGCCACTAAAGCCGCAATAACACGTTGATGTCCTTTATGAACACCATCAAAATTACCTATAGTTAATACACAGCCATGATCCTCTGACTGAATATTATGAATACCACGAACTAACTGCATTGTTATTTACACTGCCTTTTAACGACTAAAAATCAAATAACTCATTACGACTCTTCTACCCATATAAGCGTTAACACACGTAGCAATTGATCCTCTGACTGAATATTATGAATACCGCGAACTAACTGCATGGTTTGTATTTTAAGCCTAAAGCAAATATGTGGATGAAATAAATCGGCAAATTATATATTAACGAGCAATAATAATCAGTACTTCCTAAATATTATTTTCAATTTTTCACCTTAAAATCACCAAGGCGAACACCTAATAAAGCAATCATAACAAAATAGCTCAAGCAACCGCCGCCAATACATATGATTAACTGTAGAACTTGCTCAGAAAAACTCATCACTAACCACAAATCAAAATCATTAGATAATTGATAAACCACCCATGCCATCACCAGTGCTGACAACACTAATTTACCGATAAAAACTTTGGTGCTTTTTGATAAATGATAAACACCTGCCTGCTTTAATCCACGATAAAGCAGCCAAGCATTTAATGTTGCCGACATAGTTGTTGCGATAGCCAAGCCGACAAAACCGAAAAATGGTGCAAGCATTAAATTAAAGGCCATATTAGAAATCATTGCTATTATGCCAATTTTAACTGGCGTTTTAGTGTCTTGCCTAGCGTAATAACCTGGCGCTAATACCTTGATAAACATAAAACTTAATAAACCAGATAGATAGGCAAATAATGCCATTGATACTTGTATTACATCATCGTGGCTAAATTCTCCCCGCATAAACAACACCATAATAATAGGTTGTGCCAGTACCATGAGCCCTGCTAAAGCGGGCCAACCAAACAAAGAAATCACTTTTATGCCCCAATCTAAAGTAGCGGTGAATTCTGTATTACTGTTTTTGCTATGTAGTTTGGCCAAGCTAGGTAAAATAACGGTTGCAATACCAATACCAAATAAACCTAACGGAAACTCTAGCAGTCTATCCGCGTAATAGAGCCAACTGATAGAACCTGTAATTAAAAAACTGGCAATCAAGGTATCAAGAAGTAAATTAATTTGAGTGACAGACACACCAAACAAGGCAGGAATAATCAACTGACGGATTTTAGTAACGCCTTTACTGTGCCAAGACCAACAAGGTTTAACTAAAACACCCGCTTTATACAAAAAAGGAATTTGAAAAAGAAACTGAATCAAGCCACCCAGAAATACGCCCCATGCCAGTGCATAAGCAGGGCTTTGTGTATATTCAGCGCCATATACCGCCATTAAAATAATCGCTATATTAAGCAGGACCGGTGTAAAAGCGGCAACAGCAAATCGCCCCATGGTATTGAGTACGGCGCCCGCAAGTGCAGTAAAACTGATAAACCATAAATAAGGGAAAGTGATTTTTAATAAGCTAGCCGCCAACTCAAATTTTTCACCTCCAACGCTTTCCGGTCCATTATGAAACCAGTCAACAAACCAACCGCCACCAAATAAAATAACAAATAAAGGTGATGCCAACATACCAAACAGCGTAACTAAGGTAATGATAACCCCTAATGTACCGGAAACTTGCGAAATTAAACGCTTTGTCTCGTTAAGGGAAACATCAAGCTTGGCGTTGTTGTCAATGACATCGCTTGATTCGGCATTTATTTCATCTTTGGTATAATATTCACTTAACACAGGCACAAAAGCTTGAGCAAAAGCGCCTTCCGCAAAGAGGCGACGAAAAAAGTTTGGGATTTTATTGGCAAAGAGAAAAACATCCGCCATCGCTCCTGCACCCATAACATTAGCAATGACAACATCGCGCACTAAGCCCAACACCCGAGAAACCAAGGTCATTGCACTGACAATAACTCCTGATTTTATTAGCTTTTTACTCAAAAAAACGCCCTCAAAAATTAAAGAAAAAGAGAAAAGAAATAATTATCTAAAAGAAGACACTATTATGTAATGATTTTATCTACATAAACAATGTATACTTACCTCCGTTCACAACAAGAACAAGCAAAATTCAATTTAATTGCTTTTTTATTAACTTTTTATTACATAAAGCAATTAAATCATTTGACAATCAGCTAAAAAAAAGGCATATTTCGTCGCCTTAAATTTAAGCTTATCTAACATTTTTTAGGAGTCACCTTGGCTAATTCAAAGCAAGCTAAGAAACGCGCAGTACAATCTGAAAAGCGCCGTCAACACAATGGAAGCCGTCGCTCAATGATGCGTACTTTAGTTAAAAAAGTACTTGCAGCAATTGAAGCCGGTGATAAAGAAGTAGCAACTAAAGAATTAGCTGCTACTACGCCAATTTTAGACCGTTACGCAAGTAAAGGTCTTATTCATAAAAACAAAGCAGCTCGTAGTAAGAGCCGTTTGAATGCTGCTATCAAAGCCCTATAGGCTAGATAACACTTCACGTTTTTCTGTGTAATATTTAAAAAACCGACTTTAGTCGGTTTTTTTATATCTGCAATTTGAACTATAATTTTTTTTTGCATAAAACTTTACACTTCATTAACATTTATATTCATCTTCCTATTGCACTCATCAATGAATTTTTTTAGTCTCATAACGAAATAATAATTGAGACTTATCATGGCATTCCCCAAATTTACAACACCTATAACAAAAATTGCAGTCATTGTATTACTTGCTACAACATCATTAACGGCTTGTAATGAGCAAACAACCAAATTAGTAACGATAAATAGCTCTTTAGCTAAAGATCAGCAACAAACTCCCGTGCAACTCGTTGCAAATTATCCCGATCGCCTAGACATATACAAAGAAGTAACCCTATCCGCAGATTTAAGCCATTTATCAATCAACCAAAAAAAAATGCTAGCTCTTTTAATAGATGCATCGAAAATTATGGACGATCTATTTTGGCAGCAAGCATTTTCACAAGATAAAAAAACATTTCTCGCGGCAATTAAAGATGAAAAAGTTCGCCGTTTTGCTGAAATCAACTATGGACCTTGGGATAGACTAGACGGTAATAAGGTTTTCTTAACACAAAATAAAGATAAATCTCATGGTGCAGAGTTTTATCCAAAAGACATGACTAAGACTGAATTTGAGCAAGCTGATTTAGCCAACAAAAATGGGTTATATTCAATTATTAGCCGCAATGATGAAGAACAATTAATAACGATTGCCTATTCAGAAATGTACAGTGATGAAATCAACCGCACTGCCGCCATTTTAGAGAAAGCAGCAACCTTTGCTGATGACAAGGAATTTGCTAATTACCTAACCATGCGAGCTAACGCATTACGCACGGATGATTACCAATCCTCTGACTTTGCGTGGATGGACATGAAAAATAACCCCATTGATGTCGTCATCGGTCCAATAGAAAACTATGAAGATCAATTGTATGGTTATCGTGCCGCCTTTGAAGCCTATGTATTAATCAAAGATCTTTCATGGAGTGAAAAATTAGCTAAGTATGCTCAGTATTTACCTGAGTTACAAAAAGAGCTGCCTGTGCCTAAAAAATACAAGGTTGAAGTGCCAGGCTCTGATGCTGATTTAAATGCTTATGATGTGATTTATTATGGCGGCCATTCAAATGCCGGCGGTAAAACTATTGCTATTAATTTACCCAACGATGAACAAGTGCAGTTAGAAAAAGGTACCCGTCGTTTACAGCTAAAAAATGCGATGCGTGCCAAGTTTGATACTATTATGCTACCAATTGCCGACACATTAATTGTACCTGATCAACGAAAAAATGTTACTTTTAATGGATTTTTTGCTAATACCATGTTTCATGAAGTCGCACACGGTTTAGGCATAAAAAACACGTTAAACGATAGAGGCACTGTACGCCAATCACTAAAAGAGCATGCGGGTGCGTTAGAAGAAGGCAAAGCAGACATTTTAGGTTTATACATGATACGCCAACTTCTTGAGAAAGGAGCTATTACCGAAGGAACTTTAGCAGAGTATTACACCACCTTCATGGCTGGCATATTTCGCTCGGTACGTTTTGGCGCAAGTTCAGCACATGGTAAAGCCAACATGGTTCGTTTCAACTACTTCCAAGAGAAAGGGGCTTTTAGCCGCAATGAACAAGGCTTATACAGCGTTAATATTAATAAAATGACCTATGCTATCAATTCTCTTTCTAAACTGATTTTAACGCTTCAAGGTAATGGCGATTATCAAGGCGTAGATGACTTAGTTACCAGCAAGGGGATTATTAGTGACACGTTAGCGATTGATTTAGGCCGTTTACAAGCCGCTAAAATCCCTGTAGATATTGTCTTTAAGCAAGGTAAACAAGTATTAGGCCTTTAATCCTATTATTATTTACGTCAAAGCATTTGTAATCATTGATTACAAATGCTTTTTTATTGTAAAAGTTTACTGATCTGCATAACTAAATTATTGACATTTATCTTAAGATATATTCGTATTGAAGAGCTATTGAAAAATTATATAATTTGCCTTATTTTATAGTGGTCCGACCTACCTACTATAAAAAAGAATAAAGGAATCCTAATGAACAACTTCGACTTTATTATTATTGGTGCCGGTTCTGCAGGCTGCGTACTTGCCGATAAATTGTCTGCTTGTGGTAAATATCAAGTTTGTTTGTTGGAAGCAGGCCCTAAGGATAAACACTGGAGTATTCATATGCCGATAGGTGTTATCGAGCTGATGAAAAATAAAGTACTTAATTGGCAATTTAATTCCGAGCCTGAACCAACTCAGAACAATAGAAAAATATTTAATCCACGTGGGAGAGTGTTAGGTGGTAGTAGTTCAATTAATGCCATGCTTTATATTCGCGGACAAAAAGAAGATTATGATCATTGGGCGGCGCTTGGTAATGATGGGTGGTCATTTAATGATGTGTTGCCTTATTTTAAAAGTACTCAACATCAAGAACGTGGAGCAGATAAATTTCACGGGGTAGATGGTTCACTGAATGTTGCAGATTCAGTCTCAAAACCAGCTATTCACGATAGTTTCATCTCATCCGCTCAACAGGCTGGTTTTCCACTTAATAACGATTTTAATGGCGAAAATCAAGAAGGGGTTGGTTATTATCAAGTAACTCAAAAAAATGGCCAGCGCTGTAGTGCTGCTAAAGCTTTTTTAACGCCTAATGTAAACCGCTCAAATTTAACTATTATTACTGACGCACACGTTCAGAACATTATTTTTGAGAGTCAAAGTACCGCTAAAATTGCAACCGGCGTTTGCTACAAAGTTAACGGTCATCGACACAATGTTTTTGCTAAAAAAGAAGTGTTATTAAGTGCCGGCGCTTTCAACTCACCACAATTATTGATGCTGTCAGGTATTGGCCCAAAAGACGAATTAACCAAACACAATATACCTTTAGTACATGAATTAGCGGGTGTTGGTCAAAACTTACAAGATCACCCTGACACTGTCGTTGTAACACACCATAAACAGAGTAATTTATTAGCAATTCGACCCAAAGCGGTTTGGTGGTTGTTAAAACAAGCATTGAAATACCTCGCTCTTGGCATCAATAAAAAACGCAGCGGAATATTAACCTCTGTGGTGGCTGAATCAGGTGGTTTTATCAAATCAAAACCCTATTTATCACGACCTGATTTACAACTACATTTTATTCCTACCGCTTTTGATGATCATGGTCGAGGTTTGAAAATATTATTTAACTATGGCATTTCAATACACACCTGTTTATTGCGTCCGAAGAGTCGTGGCAGTGTTACTTTATATGGTAATAAATCAAGTTTACATCCAAAAATCAGCATAAATATGCTTACTCATGAAGACGACAAAAAAGATATGATACAAGCAGTTAAAATTGCTCGCTCCATTTTATCGCAACAGCCGCTCAGTGAAAATAATGGTAATGAAATATTTCCAGGTAATAGCATACAAAGTGATGATGAAATTTTTGAATTTTTGAAGAACAAAGCAAATACTATTTATCACCCTGTAGGTACATGTAAGATGGGGAACGATGATTTAGCCGTAGTCGATAATCAATTAAAAGTTCATGGGATAAAAAGTCTGCGCGTGATTGATGCTTCCATTATGCCAACATTAATTAGTGGTAACACAAATGCCCCAACAATTATGATTGCCGCTAAAATTGCTGACGCTATTTTAGCTAGCTGGGAACAAATATAGACAAAGCCATGTAATAAAAAAGACTACGATAAGGTCATCTATGCACAATTTTAATTTATATAACCCTCTTTATGAAAAACCCAACTTATCTTGCTAGCTTATTTATCCTTATATTTTGGATAATTCCTAACGCTGTCGCTGAAAATTTTCCAACGGCCCCACCTTGGCAGTTAACGACTCAGGAAGGAAAAACTATTTCGTTAAGTGATTATCAAGGCAAGCCTGTTATTTTACATTTTTGGGCGACATGGTGTTCTTACTGTAAAAAACTACAACCTAAGTTAGTTGAGCTTGAAAAGAAATATCAACGTTCAGGCATAAAAATTGTCGCTATTAGCTTCAATGAAGATGATGGTGCCATACCACAATATGAAATAAATAAACGCGGTTATAACTTTATTACGGCAATAAAGGGAGAATTGGTTGCAGATCAGTACGGAGTTAGAGGAACACCCACTACCTTTTTTATTAATCGCCAAGGTCAAACAATATACAAATCAACTAATTCAGATGTAAACAATCCTAAACTAGCATTAGCTGTGCAAGAAATAATTAAGCGTTAATTACTTTTGAGTTATTATTTTCTAGATTTTAGAGACAAAAAGGGAAGCATATTGCTTCCCTTTATATTAAGTCTATTGAGCTATTCTATTAACATAATAGACTAAAATGAAAAATCATCCGCATCAAGTGCCATTATAGAATCAGATCCATTTTCTAAACAAGACGCATGACCTTTCGCTCTTGGTAATATACGTTGAAAATAGAAACGTGCCGTTTTGATTTTTGCTTGGTAAAACTCACTATCCTCATTATTTATAAGTAATTTATCTTGCGCTACCTTAGCCATTTTTGCCCAAAAATAGGCTAGTGTAAAATAGCCAGAATACATTAAGTAATCAACGGATGCACCACCAATTTCATCAGGATTTTTCATAGCCTTCATACCTAACGTTTCTGTCATTTTTTGCCAATCACCAGCATAAGCCATAATAGGTTTAATGAATTCCCCCATTGCTTCATTAGCTGAATTTTCAACACAAAATGCTGTGATTTCTGCTCCAAATGGTTTTAATATTTCACCTTTAGATCCTAAAACTTTACGCCCTAGTAAATCAAGTGCTTGAATGCCAGTGGTGCCTTCATACAAACAACTAATTTTTGTATCACGCATCAGCTGTTCCATGCCCCATTCTTTAATATAACCATGCCCACCGAATACTTGCACGCCATGACTGGTACACTCTAAACCTAACTCAGTTAAAAAAGCTTTCGCAATTGGCGTTAATAAGGCCAACTTAGATTCAGCTGATGCTTTTTCTTCTTCGTCTGCTTTATCTGGAGATGCATGACCCACATCAACTAACTGTGATAAATAAGCAATTAACGCACGACCGCCTTCAGCAATAGACTTTTGAGTTAATAACATACGGCGTACATCAGGATGAACAATGATTGCATCTGCTGGGCCTTCAGGATTTTTTACACCAGACAATGAACGCATTTGTAATCTATCTTTAGCGTAAGACAATGCACCTTGAAATGATGCTTCAGCTGCCGCAACACCTTCGGTAGCAACGCCTAAGCGGGCAGCATTCATAAAGGTAAACATACAGTGTAAACCACGATTAACTTCGCCAATTAAATAACCTTTGGCGCCATCAAAATTGATTACACAAGTTGCATTAGCATTGATGCCCATTTTATGCTCAATTGAACCACAACTTACGGCATTTCTATCGCTGATTTCACCGGCATCAGTCACGTTAAATTTAGGGACGATAAATAATGAAATACCGCGACTACCTTCTGGCGAACCCGGGATGCGAGCAATAACAATATGTACAATATTATCCGATAAGTCATGCTCACCCGCGGAAATAAAAATCTTAGTACCCGTTAACGAGTAACTCCCATCATCATTTACTTCAGCCTTAGTGCGTAACATACCTAAGTCGGTACCACAATGAGGCTCTGTTAAGCACATAGTACCCGTCCAAGAACCTTCAACCAGTTTTGGCATAAAGATATTTTTATGCATATCACTGCCATGTGCTTCAATAGTCGCTAACGCGCCGTGGCTTAAGCCTGGATACATAGCAAAACTATGATTAGCACTGGAGAACAATTCAGTAATAGCAGTACTTAATGAATGGGGTAAACCTTGACCACCAAAATCAACATTTTGTGCTAAGGTTGGCCAACCTCCTTCAACATATTGTTGATAAGCCTCTTTAAAGCCATCAGGTGTTGTAACCTCACCCTCATTCCAAGTACAACCTTGTTCATCACCAATTTTATTTATTGGAGCAACCACTTGTTCAGTAAACTTAGCCGCCTCAGCGATGATAGCATCGATCATATCAAGGCTAGCATCTTCATAACCAAGTTTTTGATAGTGGCTGTCACAATCAAGTAACTCTTGCATGACAAACTTCAGATCTCTAATCGGTGCTTTATATTCTGGCATAGGGTTTCTCCAATATTAATTTTAGCCGTCCTACTGGAAATCAACTGGTCAGTGGTCGGACTTTCAAACAAGTGTTTGATTAAATCATATCAAATACTTTTACTCAAGTAAGATTAGTCATGATTTTTACAAAAAGGCTATTATATAGACGAAATCCAGACATAAAAAAAGCGCAATAAATGCGCTTTTCGCTAAGTGATACGTTATTTAAATAGTCATTACACCGTTTCTAAATAAGCAAATACTGTAGTGAAAGCTTGTTCTTGATACTGTTTTAAGCCGGTATCTCTAAAGTCGATTTCTACTTGGCTTTTTGCTATTTCTTTTTTAATAAAGCTGCCCGCTAGGATTTCAACGTGCAGTTCTTTTATCAACTGAATTGCCGCCTCAACCTTAAAGCCGATAGGACCGCCTGCAAATTTTCCTTTTAACGCACGCCCTTTAATAAGTACATGGCTGACATGATAGTCTTCCATTAATTTCTCAAAGGTAAACTGAAATTTTTGCACTTGCTCTGCATCTCCAGCGTCATCAAGGCTGATCTTTTGTACTCGTGTATGAGGAATATCATACAAACTATTTTCTTTAGACATAATACAAATAATTGCATCATTACCTTTTATTTCAACGCCACATGCTTTCATGTAAAAATCTCAAGTTTTAGAATTACAGCCATTATAGCGAATTTACTAAAATAAGAAAATGGCACTGAACTGAACTTAGCGTTATCATTGAGAAAATATTTTCTTGATAAAATTAGTGGCTCGGTAAAATGAAAAAAATATGTGTGATTACTGGCGGTAGTTCAGGTATAGGTTTAAGTATAGTAAAATTATTTGAACAGAATAATTACCACGTTTTTAACTTGGATTTATCCCCTTCTTCTTTTGGCGAATATTGTTATTGTGATGTGACTAATGTAAGTCAGGTAACTGATATAATTAATAATATAAGTAAAGATCGGTCTATCGACGTACTGATTTCAAACGCAGGTATTCACTTTTCTGCCAACATAGAAAACACGTCAGAAGATGATTTTGACAAGGTGTTTAATCTCAACGTAAAAGGTGCTTATGCTGCTATTAAAGCCGTATTACCTAGTATGAAAGCGAAAAATAATGGTGCTATTATTATAATGTCTTCCGATCAAGCCTTAGTCGCTAAACATAACTCTTTTGCCTACAACTTAAGTAAAGCGGCACTTGCTTCAATGGCAAAAACGACCGCACTCGATTACGCCACATTTAATATTCGCGCCAACGCAGTTTGCCCTGGTACGATAGAAACGCCCCTTTATCATCATGCTATCAACAATTATTGCCAAAAGTCTGGTGCTGACAAAGCAAAAACACATAAGGAAGAAGAAAGCTTACAACCGCTAAACCGCTTAGGTCAGCCAGAAGAAGTTGCTGAATTAGTGTTATTTTTAGCCTCGGACAAAGCTAAGTTTATTACCGGTAGCTTACAAGTCATTGATGGTGGTTACACGGCACAATAATAGAGTGTAATAAAAGTATTAGAATAACGAGCAGCTAAAATGAAAATAATTGATCCTCACCTACATTTTTTTTATCTTGAACAAGGCGATTATCATTGGCTAAAAACTGGCAACGCCCCTTTTTGGTCTGACAAAGCGTTGATCAATAAAACGTTCCAAGAAAGTGACTTACAACTTGACCCACCTTTAGTGTTAACGGGCTTTGTTCATATTGAAGCAGGATTTGATAATAACCAACCTTGGCGAGAGCTAGCTGCGTTAGCACTGACTTCGCATAAGCTTTATCGATGCATTGCTAACATCAACTTAACCGCATCGACCCAGTGCTTTAAAGAGAGTTTAGCGGCATTAGCGCAGTTTGATTCATTTATTGGTGTTCGTCATCTATTAGATGAACAAGCGTTAAGCTTATTAACTAATAAACAAGTCACCCAAAACATTAGCCTGCTCAATAGTTTTACCACAGGTGCTCAGCAAAGCTTAGTGTTTGAAATACAAATGCCGTTCTTTAGCTCCGCATCAACTCAGGCGTTATGCGATATTATTCAAAGTAACCCTAACTTACGTTTTGTTATCAATCATGCAGGGTTTCCCCCAGAACAAACACAAAACAAAGCATGGCAGTGTTGGCAACAAAACTTATTAAAAGTCGCTAGTTTTTCAAATACCGCCATTAAATGCTCAGGTTGGGAAATGACCAACAGGCATTACCAACCGGCTTGGGTTAATGAATGTTTAGCCGTAGTTTTTGCCTTATTTGGCAGTGATAGGATGATGTTAGCCAGCAACTTCCCCTTGTGTAATTTGAGTAAAGGTAGCTATCAAGCTTATTGGAAGTCGATGATACAGTGCTCATTTTTTCAATTATTAACAGAGCAAGAAAAAAGCGCATTATGTAGTGATAATGCGCTTAAATGGTATTTATGCTAATTGTAGACAGGCTTTGTTGTGATAAACCTTATCTCAACCTTACGTTTAGTTTGCTTTTTACTTGGCTCTAATAAAATATAACTCAATGAAATAGGTACTTTAATACCACGACTCTTTAATATCTTCGCTATTTTTTTCGCTCTGTCTGCGGCAAGTTCAATTAACTCTTGCTCATTACCCGGCAATTTAGCAAAAGAAACTAACTCGACATGATGAAGCTGACTTAAATCTTGAACATCTATCGCCGCTTGGATTTTTGCAATATATTTAGCACTAATTAGTGCAGAGAACATACCAAAGTTAATAGCTGTTGCTTTATTATCATTAACTAAGTCTTTATCGCGCCACTCGTAACGAATTTCAACGCGTTGACTTGATGCTTCTTCTGTTTGATCAACATCACCATGAAAATCTACATTCATCTGAGTAAAAGGTATCTCCGCTAAATAAAGATATTTTTCAATACTGTGTGCTCGCCAAAGAGATAACTTTTGGTTAAAGTTGAAATCACCTAGTGTTGATGCATAGCCATGAATACTGACCTTTAAATCATCACGTGTCAGCAGTGCTTCTTTCACACTCACTAATTTAGCCAATGCCTTGCTCGACAAGGTAAATCTATCTATTGGATAAAAAATAGAAATATTGCCTGGTAGTACTAGTTCAGGTACAGGTTCAACGATTGGCGCAGGTTCAACACTTTCACTAACCATAGGCTTAGGCGAAATAATTGCTACTGCAACACTTTCGTTAATCATAGGCTCAGGTTTAGGCGCTGGCTTAGCTTTTCTTACTACTGCACTTTCACCAAAGTAATAACGAACACCTAACGCAAGAATATTGGTGACATCGCGCTCTAATTCAAAATGCTCTGCACTTAAGTAAAGCTGAAAATCATCATTAACTTGATAATTGAGTTCAGCTCCATACCAAATATCACCACCTGAAATGCTATCATTGCCTGACGTACCATTACTGCTAGCATCAGTTGATTGGTCTACCGTGGTATAATCCCCTTTCCAATCTAAATAACCTAGCTTAGCTGATACTTTTAATGCTCTTGATAATGACCATGAACCAACAAAAGCTAAAGACAACCCTGCACCTGATTGTGGATAAATATGCTCTGCATTATCATAAAAACTAGCAATATCGCTATCTTTGCCAACGAATGACACCGAACGATCGCCTAAATCGATATAACCGGCTTCTACAGCAAAGTGCTGAGTAAGCTGATAACCGGCAAATAAACTACTGGCAAAACCACTATCATCAATATCTATACTACTAACATCTAACCCCGATGCTTGATTAAAAGCATTAACATCAGATGAGCTAAGGTCAGTTTTAGCAAAACCTAACTGACCGCCTATATACCAATTAAAAGGTTTATCTACGAGTTCAATTTGTGGTTCTTGACTAAGTTCTACGGCATTCGCCTGACTAATCACAGCGAAAACAAAAAAAGATAATAACAATGTTACTTTAAACGTTAAGTTATTCATCTTATTGTTGACCTTTAGCGACATTACGTGACTGAAGTAAATTACGCGACTGCATTAAAGTACGAATTAATAAGACCAACATTAACAACAACATAAGCCAATAAAATACGCCACCTGTCGTTTTCGTTTTTATGATAATCACTTCAGTGACAGTAATGGACCAGACACCCGTAGCACTATTTCCTGCACTATCTTGAACAGTATAATTAATAGTGACTGAACCAAAGAAGTTTTCATGGGGTGTAAAGGTTACCTGACCATTTTCAGTAAAACTTACTGCGTTATTGTCTACCGCCACTAAGGTTAATGCGTCATTATCAGGGTCAGTATCATTATCCAGTAAGTTAAGACTCACACTTTGACCTTGATTCATTTGACTGCTTTCATTATTAACAACAGGCGCTTTATTAAGCAGCATCTCTAGATAAACCACACCATGATCACTACCACCATTATTATCACTAAGACCATAATCTATAGTAATACTACCGACATAGTTATTTTTTCGTGTATACCATAATAAGCCATCAACAATAGTTACTTCACCAATATTGCTATTCGCAGACGTTATTACTAAGGTATTGTTATCTTCATCGGTATCATTACCTAAGGCATCAATACTGACTCCACGAAGAACATCACTATTGAAATATACCTCTAAATGATCATCAACCGCTACAGGGAAATGGTTTGTGGTCGTCATTACCGCAACGCCTCCGGGATCAACAACTGTACCATTAACCGTTAAATCATCATCATTAACGCCACCATCTTCAATCACTTGTTGTACACACCAATAACCTTCAGTTAACCCTAAAGACCAAGCACTGTCATTAGGTGGAGGACAATAGCCCGGCTCACCCGGAGCAGACCATAAGCTGTTATTAACATCTTCAATAAAGAAAGCCCAACCCGTAGTTTCTCTATACTTACGATACACCGCATTCGCTGGAATAGGTCTTTTTTGAGGTAACACAATACTAACACTAGTACCAACTACCGGTAGGCCGTAACTGACATAGTCGAAAATACCACCGACGTTAGTCGCCTCAGGATCGGCTCTCAATATTTCTTTATCCGTAATTTTTTCTTCACTTGTTTGAGCGCTTATCGTTAGATTACCCAAACGTAAACATACACCTGATTGCCCTTCAATAAGATACGCATCATTCACTAACACGGCCTCTTGCAATACATTACATTCAGCTATTTTATCCCGATAATCTGGGGTACCATCACCATCACTGTCTTTATAACCTTCAATATTATCAGGTATGCCATCTCCATCACTGTCTATGTCTGTTAATTCTATTAATTCACTAACAATATTAATATAAACACTTGCCATATCAACGCCTTGAGAACTGGCATCATCATTAACAATCAAGCTTATTTGATAAGCCCCTAGCGCAATATCTACTGGATTAAAACTAAAGCTGCCTTCATCTTCTGATAAGTTAATAAGGTTATCATCTGATACTTGCCACTGATACGTTAAGCTATCACCTTGATTTGCATCATAAACCGTTGACATAACAACAACGTCACCATCAACTTGACTTACCATTGCTCTATTTTCTTGTTGCTGCATTACATCAAGGCTAACTACTGGTGCTATATTATCTTCTGTAATAGTGAATAAATGACTGTTTTTAGGGCCTAAGTTAAGCGTATTCGATAACATCACTTCAACAATTTCATCATCTTCGACTAAATCATCTTTGACAATATCAAACGATAAATGTACTTCAGTGCCCGACGCTATCATTACCTCGCCAGAAGTTAAGGTATGATCATCGTCATTACCAACAACATCGTAAGGTATTACCATTGGATACACTGGCGCTTCACCATTAAGGAAAATAGTCACCTCAACACTTGTCCCTTCTGATACTTGTTGGTCTGAGTCAATAGAAACAAGCGGATTAACACACACCAATTGTTTTTTAATTACGGTATTACCATCAATATCAGTAGCTTGCCAATAAGCTTCACTCCGTCCCGGTGGGTATAAAGATACCCCATCTATTAGCGATACAGGAATGGTATTACCAAAACGGTCAATCGCAGAAGCTTCACCTAAATCAATACGAGTATATAAACCCGTAGAATTAACGGTTAAATCACCACATAAATCTTCTGGAATAGTAATAACAGGCTCTTGCTCCGACGCTATCGTGACAGTCGCTACAGCACTAGCAACGTTACCCTCAATATCTTTAATCGTGTACGTTATACTGATAACTCCACTAACACCTTGCTCAGGTGTAAACACAAGCATTCCTTCAACAATATCAACCTCACCCGAATTTGTTTGCGCGCTCATCAGTTCTATTTTATCGTCTTCTGGGTCGCTATCATTAAGCATGACATCAAGTGATATTAAATCAAAAACGCTAAAGCTATATTCGTCATCAACCGCCACTGGCGCATTGTTAGTATTAATCACTTCAATAGCGAAAGTCGTTAGGCTATCAGTGGTATTAGCGGTATCCGTTACCGTTATCACAATACCTGAACTAGTTCCAACATCAATGTTAGTTGGCGTACCTGTTAACGCCCCTGTGGTAGTATCAAATGATGCCCAACGTGGTTTGTTGGTAATGCTAAACGTTGTGGTATCACCGCTGTCCACATCAGTGACCACAGGCGTAAAGCTATAGGTTGCATCTTCAGCAACCGTGGTACTTGGTGTACCGCTAATCACTGGTGCATCGTTAGTATTACTCACGGTAATATCGAAAGCCGTTAGGCTGTCAGTGGTATTAGCAGTATCCGTTACCGTTATCAAAATACCCGAATTAGTCCCGATATCAGCGTTAATTGGTGTGCCTGTTAATGTCCCTGTGGTGGTATCGAAACTTGCCCAACTGGGTTGGTTGGTAATGCTAAACGTTGTGGTATCACCGCTGTCCACATCAGTGACCACAGGCGTAAAGCTATAGGTTGCATCTTCAGCAACCGTGGTACTTGGTGTACCGCTAATCACTGGTGCATCGTTAGTATTACTCACGGTAATATCGAAAGCCGTTAAGCTGTCAGTGGCATTGGCGGTATCAGTAACGGTAATAACAATACCAGAACTCGTACCAACAGCATCGTTAGTTGGCGTGCCTGTTAATGCACCCGTTGAAGTATCAAATGATGCCCAACTGGGTTGATTGGTAATGCTAAAGGTTAAGATATCACCATTTACATCTGCGGCAATAGGGGTGAAGCTATAGGCGCTATCTTCCGCTACTGTTGTTTGTGGTGTACCTGAAATTGTTGGTGCTAGGTTCGTCAAAAGTAAAGGATCAGTTCCATTAGCAATTTCATCAACATCGCTAATTCCATCACCGTCAGTATCAGTATCACCATTGTCGCCTATACCATCACCATCGGTATCTGTGTTCTCAGTAGGATCGTTCGGGAACGCATCAGCATTGTCACCTGTGCCGTCACCATCGGTATCGCTGTTCTCTGCAGTATTGTTAGGGAATACATCACTATTATCCCCCGTGCCATCACCATCAGTATCTATCGTTTCCGCTGAGTCTAACGGGAAAGCATCGGCGGTATCGAGCACACTATCATTGTCATCATCGGTATCAGCATTATTGCCCGTACCATCACTGTCGGTATCTATCGTTTCCGTTGCGTCTAACGGAAAATCATCGGCTGCATCGAGCACACCATCATTGTCATCATCGGTATCAGCATTATTACCCGTGCCATCACTGTCGGTGTCCGTCGTTTCCGTTGCGTCTAACGGGAAAGCATCGGCGGTATCGAGCACACCATCATTGTCATCATCGGTATCAGCATTATTGCCCGTGCCGTCACTGTCGGTATCCGTCATTTCCGCTGAATCTAATGGGAAAGCATCGGCTGCATCGAGCACACCATCATTGTCATCATCGGTATCAGCATTATTGCCCGTACCATCACTGTCAGTATCTATCGTTTCCGTTGCGTCTAACGGAAAATCATCGGCGGTATCGAGCACACTATCATTGTCATCATCGGTATCAGCATTATTACCCGTGCCATCACTGTCGGTGTCCGTCGTTTCCGTTGCGTCTAACGGGAAAGCATCGGCGGTATCGAGCACACCATCATTGTCATCATCGGTATCAGCATTATTGCCCGTGCCGTCACTGTCGGTATCCGTCATTTCCGCTGAATCTAATGGGAAAGCATCGGCTGCATCGAGCACACCATCATTGTCATCATCGGTATCAGCATTATTGCCCGTACCATCACTGTCAGTATCTATCGTTTCCGTTGCGTCTAACGGAAAATCATCGGCGGTATCGATCACACCATCATTGTCATCATCGGTATCAGCATTATTACCCGTGCCGTCACTGTCGGTATCTATCGTTTCCGCTGAATCTAATGGGAAAGCATCGGCGGTATCGAGCACACCATCATTGTCATCATCGGTATCCGCATTATTGCCCATGCCATCACTGTCAGTATCTATCGTTTCCGTTGCGTCTAACGGAAAATCATCGGCTGCATCGAGTACACCATCACCATCACTATCAAGCTCTACAGTAATAGTAAACGAAGCTAAATTCACATTAACACTACCATCAGATACGGTGATCATAATCCCCGCAAAGCTTCCAGCATTGACAATTTGAGGTGTGCCCGTTAGCTTACCGGTTGAGGTGTTAAAGCTTGACCAATTGGGTTGATTAGCAATACTAAACGTTAAAGTATCCCCACTGTCGACATCACTTACCGTTGGAGTGAATTCGTAACTGCTCAAAGTCTTTACCGTTGTGTTTTGTGAGCCGCTAATGACGGGCGCATCATTTGCATCGGTAACACTTACCATTATAGTCCGAGTGTTTGTTAAGCTTCCTGCTCCATCATCGGTTACGGTTACCTCTACAACATACGTATTATCTAAGTCAGAATCTGTCATTACTTCATAATTTGGTGCAGTAATAAATGTTAATACGCCAGCACTATTGATACTAAACTTAGCTTGGTCTGATCCTCCTGTTAGATTGTAAGTTATTGCATCACCATCTACATCACTTGATACTACTGTTGTTGCTATTGTTGTGTTTTCCATCATGCTTACAGTAGTCGTAACATCATCGTTTTCAGCTCCAACTTTCATCACCGAAATATCATCTATGCTTGTTGCATAGTCTCCACTACCCTGCCCTTTAAATTTAAGTGTGTGTAATCCTGCCACAGTACAAGTATAAGTAGTTGTATACTCTCCCCAGGCACTATTACTATGCCCACTTAGCGTAGTTATAATATCATCATCCATGTTAACAATAAGACTTTGAACCGCATAACCCGTTCGTCCTACTGCTTTATAAGAAATTATATAATCCCCGGTGCTTAAAAAATTTATCTCCTGGGAAAGCTCCCCATTTCTTTGGATAAATGCTGCATTATTCCCCTCTGGCACACTACTTACCCAAGGAGAACTTACTCCTTTGGTAAGTCCAACTCCATTTTCTGAAGCTGAGAATTTCCAATTATCCAGAATTTTCGTGCTATTACCTACCACATACTCCCAATTACCAGCAACAGTGCTACTTTCAAATCCTGCATTCTCTACAACAAGATTACTAAGAATTACAGGGGCATCATTTACTGCTGTTACATTAATGGTAGCTGTATAAGCTAATATTGAGTTTGAATCTCCATCATTTGCGTTAAAACTAAATATTGAGTACGCGTCTCCATTTCCATTGGCACCGGGTACAAATTTCAAGTTACTTAAATCTGCTACTGCTATGTTTTGATTTAAGATTACATTTACATTATTTAGTTGTAGTGTACCTTTTGAAGGTAGTGTCGTTATGACTATACCCTCTACGCTATCTCCAACATCTATATCTGCGAAGTTAAAATCATTTAGTATAAATGTCGCATTTTCATCTTCAGTACTGGTTAAGGTTATGTTTGCTGCTGTTGGTGCGCTGTTTACGTTTGCGACAGTTATATCAAAACTAGCCAATGATATTGGTGTTGTTATTACATTATCAGTTACCGATATAATTATATCGGTGTATGTCCCAACCTCACTATTGGTAGGTGTACCACTCAACTCACCTGTCGTAATATCAAATGTAGCCCAACTTGGTTTGTTTTGTATGCTATAAGTTAACGTTGACCCCACATCGACATCTAATACGTCTAGTGTAAACGAATAAGCTCTATTTTCTGTTGCAAGGTTATAGTTTACTAAGCCAGTATTATGAGTATTAGTAGAACACAGATATGTCGCTCCAGTATTATATCCACCACTAAGATCATTAAAACCTATATCGCCAGAGCCATCTACACCACTTCCTCTGTATCCACCTAACCAACTTTGATGACCGTAATCTCCATTTGGCTCACCAAAGGTATTATCTCTCAACCACCATTGACCACCATCGGCTACTTTCCAGTCGCCACAGTTATTTGAACCTGTGTAATGTGAGCTTCTCATGACACAGCTTGTATAGTTACCACTACCATGTTCACTACTATCATCTCTATATATACCGCCTATAGCTACACCATCATAAATGTTAGTATATTTAGACTCAACGGCTTGCCACCAGCTTTGAGAGCGAGGAATGGCTAAATCAGTTCCTGCTGGGCAGGAGTAAGTATCCCCTCTATCATTACCAGAGGTACCTCCTGTTACTTTATAAAAATCATAACCACCACCATCTGCAGTCATATCTACGTACATTTCTATAGCAGCACTATTTTCATTAGGTTTTACCCAATACATTCCTGATGCTTTATCTGGATAGCCTAGTTTTAATCTATAACCAGACAATGCGGCATTATTTGCATCTGAACCATCACCAGAAGCCGCATTATTATCATCTAATAATACTTCATATATAATAGGTGGAGTTATAACAGGAGCATCATTTACATTGATAACTTCAAGATTAAAACTAGCCAATGCAATAGTGATATCACCATCACTTACCGAGATAACTATATTACTTGTAGTGCCTACATGAGAGTTATCAGGTATGCCGGTTAATTTACCTGTAGCCGTATCAAAGGTAGCCCAAGCTGGTTGGTTGGTAATGCTATAAGTCAATACCGTGCCATCGGCATCTTCTCCTGTTGGCGTAAAGCTATATGCACTATCTTCATTTACTGTAGTTGATGGTGTTCCCGTTAACGTAGGGACAGAATTCACTCTTAAGTTAAAACTTGCCAATGCTATTGGACTAGCAATAACATTATCGGTAACTGAAATAATAACCCCTGAAGTTGTCCCCGCATCACCACTTACGGGTGTGCCACTTAACTGCCCTGTAGCAGCATTAAAGTTAGCCCAAGTTGGTTGATTAGTTATGCTATATGTTACATTATCGCCTGTATCTTCATCGCCACCACTTGGGGTGAAGCTATAAGCACTATCGACACTAATTACTGTTATTGAAGAGCCTGATATAGTGGGTATATCATTGATATCTGTCACCGTAATATTAACGGTTTGAGTGGCAGGGTTTAGGGCAACATCCTTTGCAGTCACGGTAAATGTATATATATTATCGCTATCACTATCTACTGTAGCTTCATAATTGGGTGCGGTTTTAAAGGTGATAACACCTGATGAAGCGTCAATACTAAATAAGTCTGCATCTTCCCCACTGATGGAATAAGTAATGGTATTATCATCGGTAGCATCGACATCAATGGCACTCGTTTGATGTTCATTAACTGATGATGTTGCAGCAGATGAGATACTGGGTGAAATAAAATCTAAAGAGACTGAACCCAAAACGCCTAATACCTCAGAATATGACACATCTCCCGTTTCTCCCCCCGATGTTGTTCCCACTATCTTAAAATCTCCCTGCACATGATCTCCAACAATAAGATTTTTACTTGTATGGTCAAAAGTTATTTGGGTGGCATTACCAATACCATTAGTATTAAACCGTTCTCCATTACCATCATGATGCAAAGCACCAGTGGTTAAATCATAAGTCTGATAATCCTGTGCCCCATCTAAGAAATATAGGTATTTGCCATCAGCGGCATAACCATGATTATCGGAACCACTTGCTTTATTCGTAGCTGTATCAGTTATTATAATATCTTCTGACCAAGTAAGGCTTAATCCATCACTTGAAAGAGTATATAGATGAACTTCTATATCAGTTCCACTATAAGTGACTGTTCCTAGCCTGCCATCGGGCAGATCAAACAATGGATTACTCATCCACCCACGGGTAGAAACAAAAGGGTGAGACGAGTCAATCGTTACTGTTTGTTTAGTATTATCACTAAGGTTAATATTATAAAGGGTGTTGTTAGTACGGGTATAAATAGTATTCGTTGTACTCGAATAGGCAATTTGACTGCCCCCAGCCCCCATTCCTGCTATACCATGAGTAGAGACAACCGTACCATTCATCTCCACTTTGATAATACTACTACCACTTCTAAAATAGAGATAAGTGCCATCGGTAGCCATACCATAATTTTGTACCCCTGATGCAGTTGCATTCACTTCGGTATCAAAATCAAGTAATCCACTTAAGCCTCCTGCTTTCATCGTTCCTCCATTCAAATCAAGAGACAAAACAGATAAATCAGCATCAAATGGCGTATCACTTGGTGAAATTATATAGTTAAAGACTAAATTAGTACCACCTGAACCAGAGACATAACTTGCCGTTGCGCCATTACTTAAGTTAAGTATTGGTGTGCCAGTTACACTAACCGATTCGTCATAACTAACGACAATAGCCATTGGTCTATTCGTACCGTAGGTTCCATCGATAGTGGCAAGACCGGTAAAAGCTAGATTGATAACGTTTATATCAAAACTTGGCAGGGATACGGCACTGTTTACATTATCTGTTACCGATATAATAATATCAGCATATGCTCCAATATCATCTTTCGTGGGTGATCCTGTTAAGGCACCCGTTGAAGTATCAAAACTTGCCCAACTGGGTTGATTGGTAATACTAAAGGCTAAAGTGTCGCCATTTTCATCTGCTGCAACGGGAGTAAAAGCATAGACGCTATTTTCGTTTACTGTTGTTGGTGGTGTTCCTGAAATTGTTGGTGCTAGGTAGGTAGCAACTAAAGGATCTGTGCCATTAGCTATTTCATCAACATCGCTAATACCATCATTGTCATCATCGGTATCGGCATTATTGCCTGTGCCATCAGCATCGGTATCGATCGTTTCCGTTGAGTCTAACGGAAAAACATCGGCTGTATCGATAACGCCATCACCATCATCATCGGTATCAGTATTATTGCCCGTACCATCACCATCGGTATCAGTATTCTCAGCAGCATCGTTCGGGAACGCATCACTATTATCACCCGTACCGTCACCATCGGTATCAGTGTCTTCAGTCGAGTCTAATGGAAAAACATCGGCTGTATCGATAACGCCATCACCATCATCATCGGTATCAGTATTATTGCCCGT
>OJEP01000118.1_pt1 | contig 43359 bp, 33 predicted proteins | sample 1593761 | NCBI WGS metagenome assembly OJEP01 (sample SAMN05416783, study PRJEB24817) | seawater metagenome | isolation source: Sea water | place: Canada:Atlantic | collected 2013-11
AGCGAGTAACGCCTGTGTTAGATAAATTAAGAAATGTGGCAATTATTGCTCACGTTGACCACGGAAAAACCACTTTAGTTGATAAATTGTTAGAACAGTCAGGTACGCTAGACGCCCGTGGCGGTCTAGAAGAACGTACAATGGACTCGAATGATATCGAAAAAGAACGTGGTATCACAATCTTAGCTAAAAACACGGCTATTAACTGGAACGGCTACCGTGTAAACATTGTAGATACTCCTGGCCATGCTGATTTCGGTGGTGAAGTTGAGCGTGTAATGTCAATGGTAGATTCAGTTTTACTTATCGTTGATGCACAAGAAGGTCCTATGCCACAAACGCGTTTCGTAACGAAAAAAGCGTTTGCTCAAGGATTAAAGCCAATTGTTGTTATTAATAAAGTTGATAAGCCTGGCTCTCGCCCTGATTGGGTTATGGACCAAGTTTTTGAATTGTTTGATAACCTTGGCGCGACTGATGAACAACTTGACTTTAAAGTCGTTTACGCTTCAGCAATCAATGGTTGGGCTTCGCTTGAAGAAGGCGTGACTGGCACCGATATGACGCCTTTATTTGATACTATTCTTAAAGAAGTGCCACAACCAGTAGCGGATCCAGATGGTCCTTTCCAAATGCAAATCTCTCAACTTGATTTCAGCTCTTACTTGGGCGTTATCGGTGTTGGTCGTATTACGCGTGGTTCTGTTAAGCCAAATCAACAAGTAACGATACAATTAGCTAGCGGTGGTGTTCATAATGCTAAAGTTGGTAAAGTATTTGGTTACTTAGGCTTAGAACGTCATGATATTGCGGAAGGCTTTGCTGGTGATATTATTGCCATTACTGGTTTAGGTGAGTTAAAGATATCTGATACGGTTTGTTGTCCAACGGAAGTTGAAGGTTTACCGGCATTATCTGTTGATGAACCTACAATCAACATGACTTTCCAAGTAAACACTTCACCATTTTGTGGTCAAGAAGGTAAATACGTTACTTCACGTAATATCAAAGATCGTTTAGATAAAGAATTAATTCATAACGTTGCTTTACGTGTTGAACAATTAGAAGATGCTGATAAATTTAAAGTATCAGGTCGTGGTGAGCTTCACTTAGGCATTTTAATTGAAAACATGCGTCGTGAAGGCTTTGAATTAGCAGTATCACGTCCAGAAGTTATTATTCGTGAAGTGAATGGTGAGTTACAAGAACCATATGAAACAGTAACGATTGATGTTGAAGAACAGCATCAAGGCCCTATCATGGAAAAAATGGGTGTTCGTAAAGCTGAATTAACAGATATGGCACCAGATGGTACTGGTCGTATCCGTATGGACTTTATCATGCCAAGTCGTGGCTTGATTGGTTTCCAAACTGAATTTATGACATTAACGTCAGGTTCTGGTTTGATTTATCATACATTCTTTGAATACGGCCCTCACAAGGGTGGTGAAATTGGCCAACGTAAAAATGGTGTAATGGTTGGTAACGCAACGGGTAAAGCATTAACTAACGCTATATTTAACTTACAATCTCGCGGTCGTATGTTAATTGGTCACGGTGTTGATATTTATGAAGGTCAAGTTATTGGTATTCATAGCCGTGATAACGATTTAACGGTAAATGCTCTTAAAGGTAAGCAGTTAACTAACGTTCGTTCATCAGGTACTGATGAAGCACAAACACTAACGCCACCTATTATTATGTCATTAGAACAAGCATTAGAATTTATTGATAATGATGAGTTGGTGGAAGTAACGCCTGAAAGCATCCGTATCCGTAAGAAGTTCTTAAAAGAAAATGATCGTAAACGTGAAGGTCGTGGCGTTAAATAAGCCTCGATATACTCTTTAGCTGTTAAGCTTAACGATAAGACTTAATCGTATTATCGAAAAAAAACCACTTATATGTAAGTGGTTTTTTTATGTCTAAAATTTATAAGGGGTATATATACGTTATAAATTCTTGTTTAGTGAGTATAAATAACAGGCATAAAAAAGAGCCTTATAGGCTCTTTTTATTACTGTTCTAATGACCACTTATGTAAACACGTTACAATAAAGTTATTATTTAATGAATAACATTTCAGCGTATTTAGGTAGTGGCCATAATTCATCAGCGACTAACATTTCAAGTGCATCACCGTGAATACGCGCTTCAGCCATTAATGGGCAAAGTACGTCAGCACTATGTCGCATATGGGCTTCAGTATCGGCAAAGTCATGTTTTACAACTTCAGTGTCAATTTTAGCAACTGCAGCCATTAAGGCATTAGTGTGATCGGCCACTTCTTTAGTGATTGTGATATCTAATTCAATACCTAAATCTAATACAGAAGAGGTAGCGTGACTTAACTCTGATAAGTAAGCGATGGCCGCGGGATAAATCTTAGTTTTAGCGATATCACTAACCAATTTCGCCTCAACTTCAATCGCTAAGTTATATTGCTCAGAATAGACTTCATAACGGCTTTCTAATTCAACAGCAGACAAAACACCAGTGCTAGTGAATAATTCAATCACTTCTTCAGATACTAGTGCAGGTAATGCATCAGCAGTGGTAGGAATATTTTTCAAACCGCGTACTTCAACAGCTTCTTTATGCCACTCTTCAGAATAACCGTCACCGCCAAATACTGCGTTGCCGTGTAATTCCATTAACTCTTTTAATACACTGATAACAGCAGCTGTTTGATCTTGAGTTGCTAATGCAACTTCTAACTTCTCAGCAATCCAGTTTAATGAATCAGCAAGCATAGTGTTCATTGCGACTAAGGGACCAGATATTGATTGCTCTGAACCAACCGCACGGAACTCAAAACGGTTACCAGTGAATGCGAAAGGAGACGTACGGTTACGATCACCTGGATCGCGGTCAAAGTTAAGAATTTGGTCAAGGCCAAGGTCCATCTCGCCACCGTCAGTAGAACGTGTAAGTTTACCCGCTTTGATATCATCAAATACTTTCTCTAACTGATCACCTAAGTAAACTGAAAGAATAGCTGGTGGTGCTTCGTTAGCGCCTAAACGATGATCGTTACCTGCTGAAGCAATAACAGCACGTAATAATGGACCATATTTATGTACACCACGGATAACAGCACCACAGAATAATAAAAACTGTAAATTGTCGTGAGGGGTTTTACCTGGGTCTAATAAGTTACCTTGCGTGCTGTTACCAACAGACCAGTTAACGTGCTTACCTGAACCATTAACACCGGCAAATGGTTTTTCATGTAATAAACATAAGAAACCGTGCTCTTTAGCTGTTTGCTTCATAACAGTCATAAGAAGTTGCTGTTGATCAGCACCAACGTTAGCAGCACCGTAATAAGGAGCAAGTTCGAATTGACCAGGAGCCACTTCGTTATGGTGTGTTTTTGCTGGGATACCTAAGCGGTATAATTTGTCTTCAAAATCTTGCATAAAAACTTGAACACGTGCAGGAATAGCACCAAAGTAATGATCATCAAATTGTTGACCTTTAGCTGGAGCAGCACCAAATAAAGTACGACCTGTTAATAATAAATCAGGGCGACTATTTGCAAAGTTTTCATCAATTAAGAAATATTCTTGCTCAGGACCAGCACTTGAATCTAAATTAGCGATATCAGTTTCGCCCATTAGTTTAAGTACTTTTTGTCCTGCTTCGTTCATTGCAGCGTTAGAACGTAAAAGAGGTATTTTCTTATCTAGTGCTTCACCAGTCCAAGACATGAAAACACTTGGTATCATTAATGTAGCGCCATTAGCGGTATGTTGCATGTAAGCAGGGCTTGTTGGATCCCATGCGGTATAACCACGCGCAGCGTTAGTCATACGTAAACTACCGTTAGGGAAAGAAGACCCATCGGGTTCGCCTTTAATTAACAGGGTACCAGTAAATTCATTTATCGCATTACCTTCAGAATTAGTCAGAATAAATGCATCATGCTTTTCTGCTGTAATGTTGGTCATTGGGTAGAAAACGTGGGAGAAAAATTTAGCGCCTTTTGATAAAGCCCAATCTTTCATTGCAGCAGCAACAATATCTGCAGTAGAGGCGTCTAATACTACGCCTGATTCAATGGTTTTTTTAATTGCTTTAAACGCTTTTTTAGATAACGCGTCTTCCATTTTTTGTAAGTTAAAAACATCGGTTGCCCAAATTTGCTTCAACGGGTCAGTCATTTTGCACGATTTTGGTGCACGGTTAGTGATTTGATCAATCGCTTGAAGGCGGGTTTGGTTTCCACTCATTTTAGGCTCCTAGGCTTATAGATTAAAGGCTGCAAGATATCAGCTTGTTTTTTTCTCAATGTAAATCGTAAACTCAGTATTTTAAATGCAATAAACATACCAAAATATAAGGCGCTAATTTCTGTTCAATAAAAATAATCAGAATAGATATCTTCGTTGTAAATATACTCGGATAATAACATATTACCACTGACATATTACCACTGACATATTGAAGCCATATTTATTTTATTCTTATTTTTCCTATAAACGACCAAGTGAGTATAAAAAATTTACGGCTCTTCAACTTCTGTTGTTACTTTTGTATGTTGCGGCATCTATGATTGACCATAAGTGAAACAGCCCTCCAATTATCGCGGGTACAACGAGCCACCAAAAAGCATAACCCCCTAAACAAATAATGGCAAAGATGATGGCGGGTATTAAGCGGCCTTGAACTAATTGCCCTAATCCGGGGAAAAATAAATTACAAATTGCAGCAATAATATTGCCTGTTGAACCTTGACCTGACATAACACACCTTGTTGCTAGTAACTTCGTTGCTGATATCATAATATATTATTAATCATTACAAAATCACCCAATTGTTAGTAAATATGAGCTTATTACACGTACTATTTAAAAGAGTGAAGCATTCTTTACTTTGGAGACACACCATATCGTTTCTTTACTATTTACGAAATCGAGTGATGAAAGAGCAGCTACAAGTTGTTGCGGGTTACCTTTCTTATGTCAGTTTAATGTCACTTGTGCCCTTGATGGTTGTCGCATTATCTGTGGCAACAGCCTTTCCCATTTTTGCTGATATTCACCACAGTGTTGAACAATTTGTTTATGATAATTTTGTCCCTACGGCTAGTGATGTAGTACAGCAATATTTATCTGCTTTTGTTGAGAACGCCTCTAAAATGTCTGCTGTGGCTATTTCGTTTTTGTTTGTGGCTGCTTTGTTGTTGATATCTTCTATCGATAAAACATTCAATAATATTTGGCAAGTGACTAAAAAGCGAAGAATCATTGCCTCTTTTTCAATGTACTGGATGATATTGACCTTAGGGCCACTTCTTGTTGGGGCGAGTATCGCTATTACCTCGTATATTTTTTCTCTAGTATCCCTCGGGATTGATGATAGTTTTGGTATCACTAGTTTATTCTTTAGATTATTACCTTTACTGTCTTCACTGGCCGCTTTTATGTTGTTGTATATGCTGGTTCCCAATACCACAGTACCCTGTAAATATGCTTTGTCAGGTGCTTTTGTTGCCGCAGTGTTTTTTGAATTTTCGAAGAAAATCTTTGTAGTATATTTAACGGAATTTCCTTCTTATCAAGCTATTTATGGTGCTTTGGCTATCGTGCCTATTTTGTTTTTATGGGTTTATTTATCCTGGCTTATTGTTTTAGGTGGCGCTTTAATTACCGTATCTTTACAAGAATATGAATTAGAAACTGAAGGGTAAGTTAATGATAGCATTACTACAACGAGTGAGCAGTGCAAGTGTTACTGTCGATAGCCAGATAATTGGTGAGATTGAACAGGGATTATTGGTGTTTTTAGCGGTTCAGCCAGAAGACACTGAAGCTAAAGCAAAACGTCTTGCCGAGCGAGTTGCGACTTATCGACTGTTCAATGATGATAATGATAAAATGAACTTGAATGTAAAACAAGTTGATGGTGATATTTTAGTGGTATCACAATTTACGCTTGCTGCAGACACAAAGAGTGGTTTACGTCCCAGTTTTACCACCACAGCAAAACCAGACTTTAGCAAAGAGTTATATGAATACTTTTGTCAGCAATTACGAGAAAAAGGCTTTAAAGTACCTACAGGGAAATTTGGAGCAGATATGAAAGTAGCGTTATTAAACGATGGTCCCGTGACATTTACGCTAACCATATAAATGAAAGGTGGTAGCCCCATTTTGGCTACTTGAAATCTACTTGGTGACCCACTTCGATACCATGCAGCCAAAATTTTCGCCATTGTAAGAAGAGACCACGGGGTAAATGACTATTTTTGTTCCGTTTTAATAATTTAAATGTTTGCCAATGTTTAGGAATTAAGTGGATAACAATGTTGAGATAGTTTGGAATATGAAAATAAATTATATTATGTTCACTAGATAACTGCTGTAATACGGTTAGACATAAATTGACTTCATGATCAGTTGCATCAGGTAAATTGATGGAAATACAGCCATCGCTATCTATATTATCGAGTAAGCATTCAAGCTGTTTAATGGTTGCATCGAAATTTTGCGCTTTCTGTTGATAGACATCACAAATAAGCCAATCAAGTGGCATTTTTTCCTTTTGTGCTAACCAGTCATTACTATCAAGGTGAACAATCTCTATTTTTGCGTCTTCAGGGTTAAAATAACGGATAAAATTTTCAATGACTATCGCGCTATACTCAATGCTTTTTATCGATATTTTATTACAGGTATGCGCTAAAAAACGGTCTAGATTACCACCGCCCAAGCCCAGCTCAACAATATTTTGGGGTTTGAAAAATAACAAGGGTAATAACATCGCCGTTTGATGGGGTAGGGTTAATTGCCATGGTTTACGCTTGTGCATAACACTTTGAATAACCTGCTCACCTTCATCATTATTAAAGGCTAACCAACGAAAATATTGATTTTCGCTAACGGATAAGCTTTCTTCTCCTTGACTTAAATACAGTAATTTTCCTTGTGCTATGTGTTTGGATAATTGCATAATTATTTAAACGCTCATGACTTGATATAAAACTCGTTAATATAAGGATAGATAATGAATACCCTACGCTCACCTAAGACGGTTGATGAATTGAGACAATACTATCAGCTTCGTTGGCAAATATTAAGAAAACCTTGGGGACAAAAGCAAGGTAGTGAGCAAGATGAATTTGAACAGCAAGCTATTCATAAAATGGTTATTAATGAAAAAGGTGAGGTATTAGCCGTTGGCCGTTTAGAAAAAGTGGGTAAATGTCAGGGTAAAATTCGCTTTATGGCGGTAAGCGAAACAGCGCAAGGTCAAGGATTAGGTCAGCAAGTAATTAAGGCTTTAGAACAACAAGCTAGCCAATTAGGTATAAAAGAAATTAACCTAAACGCTCGTGAGAGTGCGGTAGGATTTTATCAAAGATTGGGTTATAAAAATGTAAAGTTTTCTCATACACTTTTTGATGAAATTAAACATTACACCATGGTAAAACAGTTGAGTGTACACCCTTTACATCAAACGGAACTTGCTCAATCATTACAAGACATTTGGCATAAAACAATTCCTTTGAGCAACGCTATGGAATTAGAAATAAGTTATTATGATGGTAAAAAATTGATGACTCATTGTGATGCAGAGTTTAATCAAAATTTACATCATACTATGTTTGCCGGCAGCATTTATACCTTAGCAACATTAACGGGTTGGGGTTGGGTTTATCTTGCCCTTCAAGCACAGCAAAAGATACAGGATAAGCTGCGTGGAGATATTGTTCTGGCAGAGGCTAATATAAAATATCATGCGCCAATTAAAGGATTGGCTTATGGACAAGTTGTCCAACAGGATGTTTCAGGGCAATTTGATAACTTACTGCAAGGTAAAAAAGCGCGTATCAAATTGGTAGCACATGTCTACTGTGGTGAAAAAATAGCGGCAACGTTTAACGCTAGCTATGTTGTATTGCCTAGTAACGATTAAGAGATAATGACAATGATGAGTAATAAAGAGAATAAACAGCGTAAGACCTTATCTGTTGGTATTATTGGCTGTGGTTGGCTCGGTAAAGCATTGGCTGCGCGTTTATTAGGGCAGGGCACCTCGGTACTTGCGACCAGTAGTCAACAAGGCAATGTTGAGCAATTGAATGAGCAAGGAATAGAGGCACAGCAATTACTATTGCCGTCCCGCATAAAACAACTTGGTCAGCATGATATTTTTAATCAACAATGCTTAGTGATTGCCATTACCCCTAAATTTAGGCAAGGCCAAACTGACTATGGGATAAAAGTTGAGCAACTTGTTGATGCTGCTAAAGAACAAGGTATTGTGCAGCGCATTATTCTATTGTCGAGTACTGCTGTGTATCAGGGGTTCGAAGGATTAGTTGATGAAAATACTAACCTAAATCTAGTCGAATCAAGCTTAGTAGCATTAGGCTCAGTGAAACCAGACTTAGTGGAAAAAGCGCCGATACTATATACAGCTGAACAAGCGGTATTGAATTTTTACCGACAAGGAAGTGTATTAAGGTTAGCTGGTTTAGTGGGGCCAGAGCGACATCCGGGTAAGTTCTTGTTGGCTAAGAGAACGTTAAAAAACTCTACTGCACCGGTTAATTTAATTCATCAACAAGATGCTGTGGGTTTGATATTGTCTTTATTAACGTCAGCGTCACCGCAGGGGGTTTTCAATGGCGTTAGCGACACTCATGTGACTAAAGCACTCTATTATCAAGCTGCGGCGAAATCACTGGGGGTTGAATTGCCCACTTTTAGTGCTGACAAAGTGTTGGACTCTACTCGTATTGTGAGTGGTGATAAAGCCAAACAACAATTAGGTTATTCATTTATTTACCCTGACCTGCTTGCTTGGTTATAATACTATTTGTTGAAAGCTTACGGGACTTATTTTGCATTTATTATCGACCACCTTTCTTGCTCGCCATCAATCTACATTACTACTTGTTATTATCTGGTTACATGTATCAGTACTTGATCTGTTTTACATTACCTATAGTGGTCCGGTTTTTTTATGGCAAGATAACACCAAATTACTTACATTAGCAGTGCATTTTTCAATTGCTCTTGCTACGACAGGTTTATATAAAGTAATTTCTCCAGCCCGAGTGAACAAGTCGCAAAAATTAGGCGAACAATAATAATGAGAGTGGTATTGGCACCGATGGAAGGTGTACTTGATCATATCATGCGTGATTTGTTAACAAAGATTGGTGGGTATGATCATTGTGTGACTGAGTTTGTTCGTGTTGTTGATCAAATAATATCTGACCGTGCCTTTTTTCGTTCATGTCCTGAACTAAAAAATGCGGCAGCTTACGGATGCACCACCGAAGCAGGTACGCCAGTACGAGTGCAATTACTGGGACAACATCCGCAGTGTATGGCTGATAATGCCGCTAAAGTATTAGAACTTGGCTCTAATGGTGTTGATATTAATTTTGGCTGTCCAGCTAAAATGGTGAATAAAAACTGTGGTGGCGCCGTCTTACTAAAAGATCCTGAAAACCTTTATCAAATTGTTAAGGCAGTCAAAGCGGCTGTTCCTCATGATGCTATTGTTAGCGCTAAAATTCGTTTAGGGTATGAAGATAAAATGCTTGCGATCGAAAATGCGCAAGCGATAGAAGCGGCTGGCGCTAGTGAGCTCACCGTTCATGCCCGAACTAAAATCGAAGGTTACAAGCCTCCTGCTCACTGGCATTGGATTGCTAGAATAAAACAAAATATAAACATTCCTGTCATTGCTAATGGGGATATTTTCACTTTGAACGATGCAATAAAATGTCGAGAAATTTCTGGCTGTAACGATATTATGGTAGGAAGAGGTGCATTGATGTTACCTAATTTAGCACAGGTTATTAAGCAAACAGCGCCGGCGATATCTTGGCAGGAGGTGCAAGCATTACTGCTGATATATACCGAATGTGAAACGTATGGTGATAAAAGTAAATATTATCCTAACCGAATTAAACAGTGGCTTAAATATTTGAAGTTACAGTACGTTGAAGCGGATGAGTTGTTTCAAGAGGTTCGCACCCTTAAAACAGCTGAAGGGATCAGAGCGATTCTTTAATCGCAGGGTCAGCCTGCTTGTAAATCTTTCAATACCATCCACATTAGCCCCTAATGCCATTTTAATTTCGCGCAAGGTGTATTCTGGTTCAATACCACTTTGGCCACTATATGTAAAAATTAATAGTGTAATCCGCACATTAGGCTGTGTTTTGAGTATAATAGTAAGAATGTTAAAAGCACTCATGTAAATACAATGATCGATAATTCCGCAAACGAAAAACGCCTTAATAAATATATTAGTGAATCAGGTTTCTGTTCACGTCGTGGTGCTGACAAATTAATTGAGGCTAATCGCGTCACGATTAATGGAAAAATACCTGAACTTGGTACTAAAGTTCAGCCAGGTGATGTGGTTAAAGTAGATGGTAAGGCTATTGCCGCGAGTGCCAAAAATAAATCAGATCGTATTTATATTGCTTATAACAAACCCATCGGTATAACCTGCACAACTGAAAGTCATGTGTGGGGTAATATTATTGATGCTATTGGTCACCGGACACGTATTTTCCCTATTGGTCGATTAGATAAACCGTCTGAAGGGTTGATTTTTCTAACGAGTGACGGTGATATTGTGAATAAAATCTTACGTGCTGAAAATGCGCATGATAAAGAATATATTGTTACCGTAGATAAGCCGATCAGTGAGCGATTTATTGAGCGAATGTCTCGTGGTGTTCCTATTCTAGGTACCATCACTAAACCATGCATTGTTAGAGTAGAAAGCCGTTTTGTCTTTACTATTATTCTAACGCAAGGCTTGAATCGTCAAATTCGTCGTATGTGTGAATACTTAGATTATGAGGTTAAAAAATTAAAGCGTTCTCGTATTATGAGCGTTGAGCTTGATCAACTAAAACCAGGGCAGTGGCGAGATTTGACTACGGCTGAAATGAGTGAAATAAATGAAGCCGTTGCTAGCTCAAGTAAAACCGCCGATGAAACACTAACTAGTCAGAAGAAATCTAGTCAGAAAAGCCTACCCAGTAATCCTTGGACAGAAAGTTGAAGTAATAATAAGGTGAGTTGATTTTATTTTTTAAGTAGTATTCTTTGATCTGTAGAGGCATCAATAGGGAAAGGGATATTACATTTATTTCCATTGAATAAAGTGCTGCTAGCTAAACAATGTTAACTAGCAGCCAAGGTTTCTGAATAATTACTTAATACTAACCTGTTATATTGGTTAGTCTAGGCGTTAATTCTTCCAGTACTTGTGGGTCTTCAATTGTTGAAGGAATATCTATTTTCTGACCGTCTATCATTTGTCGTAAGGTTTTACGTAATATTTTTCCTGAACGGGTCTTAGGTAAGCGCTCAACGATAATTAAGGCTTTTAATGAAGCAATCGCTCCAATATCGCTACGTACTTTAGTTTTTAATTCTGAAATAAGTTCATCATCACTCAACGTTACGCCATTTTTAATCACGACTAAACCAAAGGGTACTTGACCTTTTAATGAATCGTTAATGCCGACTACCGCACATTCAGCTACGGCAGAATGGCCAGAAATAGATTCTTCCATTTCACCTGTTGATAATCGATGACCAGCAACGTTTATTACGTCGTCCGTCCGTCCCATAATAAATAGGTATCCATCGTCATCAAAAAATCCGCCATCGCCAGTAACATAATAACCAGGATGAGTTGATAAATAACTTTCTTTAAAGCGTTTTTCATCTTTATAAACAGTTGTTAAGCAACCAGGAGGCATAGGCAGTTTTATGGCAACAGTACCTTGTTGGTTAGCTGGTAAAGCCACGCCATAGGCATCTAAAATCTCAACGTTATAACCTGGAACAGGGAAACCAGAAGAACCTGCTTTAGTTGCCATTAACTCTTGCGTACTGGCATCAGCAAAAGGTGTACTTGCAATAGACCAACCGGTCTCAGTTTGCCACCAATGATCAATAACAGGTATTTGTGTTTTTTCTTTTAGCCAATGGTATGTTGATGGATCTAGACGTTCACCAGCAAGATACAATCGTTTTAAATGCGATAAATCATAGTTTTCCATTAGTGCAGCATCAGGATCTTCTTTTGCGATAGCACGAAATGCCGTTGGCGCACTAAACAATGCGTTCACTTTATATTCTTCACAAACACGCCAAAAAGCACCGGCATCAGGCGTTCTAACCGGTTTTCCTTCATATACAATAGTACTACAACCCGCCAAAAGAGGACCGTACACAATGAAAGAATGACCAACAACCCAACCAACATCTGAAGCAGCCCAGAAAGTATCGCCTGCTTTCATACCGTAAATATTTTTCATGCTATATAGCATAGCAACGGCGTGGCCACCGTGATCTCTAACTACACCCTTTGGTTTTCCTGTGGTACCTGAAGTGTATAAAATATAAAGCGGATCGGTACTTTTTACACTAACAGCCGCAATGCCTTTAGCACTGCTCATTTGTGTTTCCCAATCTTGGTCACGGCCACTAATCATATCCGCCGTTAATTGTTCTCGTTGATAAACAATGCAACTGCTTGGTTTATGAGTTGCTATCTCAATGGCGTTATCGAGCAATGGCTTGTAGGGAATAACTTTGGCAATTTCAATACCACAACTGGCACTAACAATAACTTTAGGCTCTGCATCGTCAATACGTATAGCAAGTTCTTTAGCGGCAAAACCACCAAAAACTACCGAATGAACAGCACCAATTCGAGCACAAGCTAGCATAGCGATAACGGCTTGAGGAATCATCGGCATATAAATAAGTACACGATCACCTTTGACAACTTGCTGCTTTTGTAAAACCTCAGCAAATTTTGCTACTAACTCAGTTAATTCAAGAAAAGTAAATTTTTGTTTTGAGCCTGACACGGGCGAATCATAAATGAGTGCAGTTTGCTCACCACGGCCTTGCTCAACATGATAATCCAATGCCAAATAGCTAGTATTGAGTTCGCCATCAGCATACCAATCTGTCCATCCGCTATCATTTGTCGACAATATTGTTTTTGGTGCTTTATACCAAGAAACAAGTTCTGATTGCTCTAGCCAGTATGATTCTGCTGAATTCTTCGCTTTTTCTTGCTGTTCTTTGAAGCTCATGAGTTGCCCTTACATGTTGTGTTTTATAACCGTTACTATAGAAGTGTCGACAAAGTTGAACAATTAGACCTTTGGCTAGTATGACTATTACGGTGTATTGAGTCAGTTAACAGGATAAAATTTATCGGTAATTAACCGAGTGTTTCTTGATCCATTCTATTCTGTTAGGATAAAATTTTGCTAACAGTTTTAAACTAGCCAATGCGGCGGTAAACCAAAATGACAATATTAATATCAAAGCTAGCACTAAATAAAATGAGGCAGTCATAGGGTATATCTGAGCATACTTTCTACTCATACGGATACCCCTATTGTTATCATGCCAATTAATTTTTATCCAATAAGGTTTTCAAAAAACGAGCAGTATGCGAGGTTTTATGCTTTGCCACTTGCTCTGGTGTACCGGTGACTAAAATCTCACCGCCACCTGAACCTCCTTCTGGACCAAGATCAATAACCCAGTCAGCTGTTTTTATGACATCCAAATTATGCTCAATCACCACAATGGTATTGCCGTGATCACGTAAACGATGAATCACTTGCAGCAACTGTTTAATATCGTGAAAGTGTAAGCCGGTGGTTGGCTCATCTAAAATGTATAAGGTTTGCCCCGTATCGCGTTTTGATAATTCTTTCGATAATTTAACCCGTTGTGCTTCACCACCAGAGAGGGTTGTTGCTGATTGCCCAAGTTTCACATAAGTTAAGCCAACATCCATCAGTGTTTGCAACTTACGCTTTACCGCAGGAATAGGCTTGAAAAATTCAAAAGCATCTTCGATAGTCATATCCAATACCTGATGAATATTCTTACCTTTATAGAGCACTTCTAATGTTTCACGGTTGTAACGTTTACTTTTACAGACATCACAAGGCACGTAAACATCCGGTAAAAAGTGCATTTCTACCTTAATTAATCCGTCACCTTGGCAAGCTTCACAACGGCCACCTTTAACATTAAAACTAAATCGTCCTGGTTTATAACCACGCGATCGTGATTCTTGAGTCGCAGCAAAAATATCGCGAATAGCCGTGAATATACCGGTGTAAGTGGCTGGGTTTGAACGGGGTGTTCTACCAATGGGACTTTGGTCAATATCAATAACTTTGTCTAAATGCTCTAAGCCCGTAATACTTTTATAAGGCGATGGTTCATCAAGGGTTGCGCCGTTAAGTTCAATGTGCGCTAACTTGTATAAGGTATCATTGATTAATGTTGATTTACCTGAGCCAGAAACACCAGTAATACAAGTCATTAAACCATTAGGGATAACTAGATCAACATTTTTTAAGTTATTGCCGCTAGCTCCTTTTAATTTCACCACGTTTTTCTTGTCAAAGGGATGGCGTTTTTTCGGAATTTCAATTCTTTCTATGCCAGATAGGTATTTACCCGTAAGTGAGTCTTTACACTTTAATATGTCGTCTACGGTACCTTGGGCGATAATTTCACCACCGTGAACCCCTGCGCCAGGTCCTATGTCAATAACAAAGTCAGCGGCGCGAATGGCGTCTTCATCATGTTCAACCACAATAACCGTATTACCTAAATCACGTAAATGAATCAGCGTACTTAATAATCGTTCGTTATCTCGTTGGTGTAAGCCGATTGAAGGTTCATCTAAAACATACATAACGCCAACTAAACCGGCGCCTATTTGGCTGGCCAAACGAATACGTTGTGCTTCTCCGCCTGATAGCGTATTCGCTCCACGAGATAGATTTAAATAGTTCAAACCCACATTGACTAAAAAGCCTAAGCGTTCATTAATTTCTTTGAGAATTTTTTCAGCAACTTGACCTTTTTGCCCTGTTAACGTTAAGCCCTCAAAGAAAGCTAATGCATCGCTAATGGCAAATTCTGCTACAACGGGCAATGGTGTATCAGCAATAAATACATTACGTGCTTCTAAACGTAAACGACTACCATTACAGTCGGGGCAATGCTGACTGTTTAAATATTTTGATAATTCTTCGCGTACTGCATTTGATTCGGTTTCTTTATAGCGGCGTTGCATATTATTTATTATGCCTTCAAATGGGTGCTTGCGCAGTACCACATCGCCACGGTCGTTCATGTACTTAAATTCAATTTCTTGTTTGTCGCTACCGTAAAGTACAACTTTTATGGCTTCATCGCTTAGTTTGCTAAAAGGCTTATCTAGGGGGAATTTATAATGCTCTGATAACGCTTTTAGCATTTGAAAATAGTAAAAGTTACGTTTGTCCCAACCACGTATTGCACCGTCCGAAAGGCTTAATTTGTCATTGGTAATAATGCGTTTAGTGTCAAAGAATTGCTCAATACCTAAGCCATCACAAGTTTTACACGCACCAGCAGGGCTGTTGAATGAGAATAACCGTGGCTCTAACTCTTCCATGCTATAGCCACAGTGAGCACAAGCAAAATTAGCAGAAAAGAGTAGTTCTTCTCTTTCTGGCTCATCCATAAAAGCAACGTTTGCTGTGCCAGCAGTTAATGCTAGTGTAGTTTCAAAAGACTCGGATAAGCGTAATTGAATATCAGGGCGTACTTTAAGGCGATCAACAACCACTTCAATGGTATGCTTTTTATGAAGCTCTAACGTTGGAGGATCTGATAAATCGCACACTTCACCATCAATACGGGCTCGAATAAAACCTTGCGCGGCAAGGTTATCCAATAATTTTACATGTTCGCCTTTGCGATTTTGTAATACTGGCGCAAGCAGCATTACCTTAGTGCCTTCTTCAAGCGCTAAAACTTTGTCAACCATTTGTGAAACAGTTTGTGCGGCGAGAGGTTGCTTATGTACGGGACAGCGAGGTTCACCAACGCGGGCATAAAGCAGCCTTAAATAATCATAAATTTCGGTAATAGTCCCCACAGTTGAACGAGGATTATGTGACGTTGACTTTTGTTCGATAGAGATGGCAGGCGATAAGCCTTCAATATGATCAACGTCAGGTTTTTCCATCAGTGATAAAAACTGTCGGGCGTAGGCAGACAATGATTCAACATAACGGCGCTGCCCTTCTGCATATAAAGTATCAAAAGCCAGTGATGATTTACCTGAACCAGAAAGTCCAGTGATCACGACTAGCTTATCACGGGGGATCGTTAAACTGATATCTTTTAGGTTATGGGTACGAGCCCCTCTGACTTCAATGTTTCTCATTTTTATCCACTAATTCATGTGCAAATTACAGCCGAATATTATGCCATAAATCATGCGTTTTGTTCAGTTGATAAACACTTTTATTTTTGAATTCACTTGGCTATAGCAATGTAATAGAATTAAGAGAAAGATAAACATAAAAGGTAAGCACGTTGGAAATAAAAAAAGTTAATATACTGTTATCGTTTTTGTTTGCTTTTATCATTGTAAATACCGTTGAGGCATCGCCGCAAGTTCAGCAGGGTTTAGCTATTTTTGTCGCGATTGCTTGGTTATGGATAACGCAGGCATTGCCTATTAGTACTACCGCGTTGTTAATTCCTATTTTAGCTATGATTAGCGGTATATTGCCGGCAACACAAGCATTTTCCAGTTTTGCTAGTCCCGTTATCTTTCTATTTATGGGGGGCTTCGCATTAGCTGCTGCGCTGCAAAAATATTCGTTAGACACCTTGTTTGCTGTAAAAATGCTTTCTTTATCAAGAGGAAGGCCCCTGTTCGCCGTATTGTTGTTATTTTTGACTACGGCGTTACTTTCTATGTGGATAAGTAATACCGCTACAATTGCTTTAATGCTACCTATCGCTTTGGGATTGCTATCCGCTCAGCAAGCCAATAGCCGACACAAAAAAAACCAATCTAACGTGTATGTTTTTGTTTTACTAGGACTTGCGTATTCAGGAAACCTTGGAGGCATGGCAACATTAATTGGGAGCCCGCCTAACGCAATTGCGGCGTCTGCTGCGGGATTAAGTTTTGCTGACTGGCTCAAGTGGGGCATACCCATGTTTGCCTTGTTATTCCCTTTGATGATATTGGTGTTATTTATTATTTTCAGGCCTAAGTTTTCTAATAAGCTCGAATTAACGTTACCTGTGGTTGACTTGAGTTGGCATCGCAATCTCGTTATTGTTATTTTCTTATTAACTGCTTGTGGTTGGGTTTTTAGTACACCATTAGCCACTTTGATGGGAATTAATAGTGGTTTTGATGCCATGTTAGCAGTGGCTGCTATTGTTTTATTAACGGGATCAAAATGTTTACCCTTTGATGATTTTATTAAAAAAACCAACTGGGGAATTTTAATCTTGTTTGGTGGCGGCTTAACCTTAAGTGCTTTGTTACAAACATCAGGTGCCAGTGTATGGTTGGCAAATGTAATCAGTAGTAATTTACCTGCGGATAATACTTGGTTTGTTTTAGTCATTATTTGTGTGTTTGTTATCTTTTTAACTGAACTTGTCAGTAATACGGCTAGTACAGCCTTACTAGTACCTTTGTTTATGACCGTCGCAATAGATCTACACTTACCTCCTGCAGGTATTGCGGTAGTTATTGCGTTATGTGCTTCATGCGCTTTTATGTTGCCTGTGGCGACACCACCTAATGCGATTGTTTTTTCATCAGGTTTTGTGCCACAAAAGCAAATGATGCGGGCAGGATTAGTGCTGAACTTGGTTATTGCGTTAGTTATCGCAACCGTTGCTTTTTTCTTGTTCTAATGTAGAGCATTTTGTTGTTGTGAATTGCGTGGTAAACTACAGCGATTTTTTAATTCTTTATCTTTTTAATTTTTTATCTTTTTAATTCTCCGACTTTTTAGGAAGTATATTTTCATGAGTGTTTCAGGTTTAAACAGTATTGAGAAAAAAGCAGCATTCTCGCTAGCCAGTGTTTTTGGTGTACGTATGCTTGGGCTTTTTATGATATTGCCCGTGTTTGCCATTTACGGCGAACAGCTCGCGGGTTACAGCCCGTTATGGTTGGGACTTGCTATTGGGGCATATGGTTTAACCCAGGCCTTGTTACAAATACCTATGGGAATTTTATCAGATAAGTATGGTCGAAAGCCGGTGATATTGGCAGGCTTGGTGGTTTTTTTAATCGGTAGCGTTGTTGCGGCAATGTCCACCACTATATACGGTGTTGTGCTTGGGCGTGCCATTCAAGGTATGGGAGCTATTGCCAGTGCTATTCTAGCCTTAGCTGCTGATTTGACCCGAGAAGAACAACGTCCCAAAGTGATGGCGACTATTGGTATGTTTATTGGTTTATCATTTACCCTTGCTATGATTTTAGGGCCGGTAGTAGCTGCTACTTTCGGTTTAAGTGGCTTGTTTTGGTTTACCGGACTATTAACTATTCTGGCCATGCTCTTAATTCAATTTATGGTGCCTTATTCAATCAATAAAGCGCCTCGTGGCGACAATGTTGCGTTGCCCGAGCAAATAGCTAAATTGATTCGTCACCCACAATTATCCCGTTTGAATTTTGGGGTTTTTATTTTACATATGGCACTTACCGCTTGTTTTGTTACCTTGCCAAAACAATTTGTGGCAAGTGGTTTAGCATTAGAAAGCCATTGGCAAATCTATCTGCCCACGTTATTAGGCTCTTTCTTTTTGATGGTGCCTTTTATGATTTTTGCTATGAAAAAGCAGCAAGAGAAACCTATGTTTAGTGCCGCGGTTGCATTGCTTAGTGTGGCATTGTTTTCATTGTGGTTATTACCAACAGGTTTTTGGAGTTTAGTATTATCTGTTGTGTTGTTCTTCACCGCTTTTAACTATTTAGAAGCGACTATGCCCTCTATCTTGTCTCGCATTGCGCCAGCTGGCGTTAAAGGTAGCGTAATGGGAATTTATTCTAGCAGCCAATTCTTAGGTGCTTTTGTTGGTGGAATTGTGGGGGGGTGTGTCGCAAGTCGCTTTGGCGAACAAGCTATATTTTTAGTGATGGCGATAGCCAGTTTAATTTGGTTAGTGCTTAGTTTTGGTATGAAAAAATTGAAGAAATCTAAAAGTTTCAGTTTTGTAACCAATATAAGTTGTGAAGACAAAGCCGATGAAATAGCTGAATTGTTAATCAACATGCCTGGCATTATTGAAGCAACATTAGTGCATGACGATGTTGGACATAGTTCAGAAAAAAATGTTGCTGTTGCCTATTTGAAAGTAGATGACAATGTTGTTGATTTGTTAGCTGTTAAAGCTTTGTTACACCAAGAAGCCTAGCGTAAATTTTTCTGTTGGAACATTTCATACATAAAGCTAATACACGCTATAAATGTAATCTGTTAGCTTACTATTACCTAACATCACGTCGATATTATCACCTTCAAATTCTTGCATTAAGGTTAAGCCTATAGGCGATTTTGGTGTGATCACGGTTATGTATTGCCCATCTAATTGACAACGAAATCCTCCTGCAGCCGGACCTATGAAAAACCAGTGCTTCTTTTTGTTATCAGCGTAAAGTTGTACCAAAGCGGACAGCGCTATGGACTTGTTTACATCGAATTCTACCAGGATTAAGGCTTTATAATTGAGCAGCGCTTCTTGCAGCTCTAGCACTCGTCTTGATTGTCCTTCGGCTAAATAACTCGCTTCAATGGCCAAGGTGTCATATTGCGTCTCGGCGACACTTTGATCATCTACTGCCGCTGCATGCGCTTCGTTTGCTGCATTAATTGCTTGTGATAACTCTTGCTTCAAGTTTTTAACGATCAGGGCAACAAGCGCTTTTTTATTTATTTTTTTTGAAGTCATACCGTTATTCAATCAGTTATTATTTATTGTTAATTCTACTATTATTAACGGATTATCGATAATCATTTTTACCGAGTAAATATACCTAATTAAACTTCAATCTGACAGGTGTCAAAATCAGCTTGTAATATTCAACAAATATGAGTAAATTAACCTTATCTGGTATGATCAATAGGAAAGTAGCATGACATCAACTGTAGTAAATAACAGCCCATTTCCACATTTATTAGCCCCCCTAGATCTAGGTTTTACCCAATTAACTAATCGTATATTAATGGGCTCGATGCATACTGGCCTTGAAGAAGAAAAAGGGGGCTTTGAAAAATTAGCCGCTTTTTACGAAGCGCGTGCTAAAGGGGGTGTTGGCTTAATTGTTACGGGTGGTGTTAGTCCAAATATGCGTGGCAGAATTGAACCTCTTGGCAGCGAACTAAGTCATTTTTGGCATGTAAATAAACATAAACAAGTGACAAAGGCAGTTCATCAATATCCAACAAAAATATGTCTACAGTTATTACATACCGGTCGTTATGCTTTTCACCCTTTTAGTGTAGCGCCGAGCAAGGTTAAATCGCCGATTACTCCTTTTACCCCAAAAGCGATGTCTATAAGACAAATTAACAGCACAATCAAAGATTATGCACATGCGGCCAAGTTAGCGGCTAAAGCGGGTTATGATGGTGTAGAAATTATGGGCAGTGAAGGTTATTTAATTAATCAATTTGCTTGTTTACGAACAAACAAACGTAGTGACGAATGGGGTGGGTGCATTGAAAATCGTATGCGTTTGGGCATCGAAACGATTAAAGCTGTAAGGGCAAAAGTAGGTGAAAAATTTATTATTATTTTCCGCTTATCTATGCTCGATCTAGTGGAAGGTGGTAATAGTTGGGATGAAGTGGTTACCATGGCAAAGGCAGTTGAAAAAGCTGGAGCCACGTTAATAAACACAGGCATTGGTTGGCATGAGGCGCGTGTACCGACCATTGTAACGTCTGTGCCACGTGCTGCATTTACTTGGGTTACCGAGAGAATGAAAAAAGAAGTGTCAATACCTTTGATTACGACTAACCGTATTAATACACCAGTGGTAGCTGAAAATATTTTAGCTACGGGGCAGGCTGACATGGTCTCGATGGCAAGGCCTTTTCTGGCTGATGCTGATTTTGTTAATAAAGCAGCAGAGAACAAAGCAGATGAAATTAATACCTGTATTGGTTGTAATCAGGCATGCTTGGATCATGTCTTTAAACAAAAACGTGCTTCTTGTTTAGTCAATCCTTTTGCCTGTTATGAAACGGAACTTACGCTTAATAAGCTTGATAAAAGCCAAAAATCTAAAAAATTAGCCGTAATAGGTGCGGGTCCTGCCGGTTTAGCCTTTAGTGTTTATGCGGCTAGGCGAGGGCATCAAGTCGAGTTATTTGACAAAATAAGTGAAATAGGTGGACAGTTTAATGTCGCTAAGCAAATACCGGGTAAAGAAGAGTTTTATGAAACGATACGCTACTTTAACAAACAACTGGCGTTGCTTAATGTGCCAGTACATTTAAACAGTGAGCAAAGTAGCGATAAATTATTAGCGGCAGGTTTTGATGAGGTGATTTTAGCAACGGGTATCAAGCCTAGAAAACTAAATATTGAAGGGATAGATCACCCTAAAGTGCTGAGTTATTTACAAGTACTAAGAGATAAAGTTTGTGTGGGTAAAAAAGTGGCCATTATTGGCGCTGGCGGTATAGGTTTTGATGTGGCTACCTACCTTGCGGAAAAAGGGGAATCGTTGACGACAGACCTAAATGCCTGGTTAAAAAATTGGGGCGTAGATAAAGCTTATCAACAATCAGGTGCTCTGCTAGAAAAGAAATCAACGAAGCCTTACGTACCTGAACGACAAATTACCTTATTACAACGAAAAGCGACGAAGGTGGGCAAAGATTTAGGTAAAACTTCTGGTTGGGTGCATCGCGCTAATTTAATAAAGCATGGTGTTAAAATGTTACCAGGCGTTAGTTATAAATCAATTACTGATGATGGCTTACTCATTGAAATTGAGGGTAAAGAGCAATTACTAGCAGTTGATAATGTCATTATATGTGCAGGGCAAGAATCAAATCGAGAATTACAGCAGGCGCTTGAAAGTGTTGGTATGAGTGTGCACCTTATTGGTGGTGCGAATGTTGCCACGGAACTTGATGCAAAACGTGCCATTCGACAAGCAGCTGAGTTAGCTGTGATCATCTAATGCGGTGATTTGTTGGTAAATCAGTGTAAAGCAGTATAAAACAAGGCTATACTGCTGCTAACGTAATTATTGTGAAGTAAGTAAGATTTTACCTTTGACTTTTGAAATGAAAAATTTATTGGTTAGTAGTGGTGATATAGACATTTTCTCTACGCCAAAAGAATATAAAGCACAGTTGTTGTCACTGATTTCGAGTGCTCGCCAACGTATCTATATATCAGCACTTTATGTACAAGATGATGACGCTGGAAGAGAAGTGCTGCATGCATTGTATCAAGCTAAGGCTAAAACCTCTGAATTAGACATAAAAATTTTTGTTGATTATCATCGCGGTCAACGTGGCCTTATAGGTGAAAAAGGAAGTCTGGGAAATCGGGCTATATATCTTGCACTTGCTGAACAATATCAACAAAAAATTGCTATTTATGGTATCGCTGTTAAACCTAAAGAGTTATTTGGTGTATTGCATTTAAAGGGTATGGTTTTTGATAACTTGCTTTTTTATACAGGTGCGAGTATTAATGATATATATATGCAGCAGGGAGCGCGGTATCGCTTAGATCGTTATTATCAAATTACTTGTGCGCCGCTAGCGAATAGCTTTTGTCAGTATCTAACGAATACTTTTGTAAAATCCAATTTGGCTCCTTTATTAAATGAGCCTAACATACCAAATCAAGCGCAGCAAAGGCGTAATATCATTGCGTTGAGATCTTTGTTAAAGACATCAGTTTATAAAATACAACTTGCGGATGATAAAAAAGCATCTGGCGTTGTTACTAACCCAATATCAATTATGCCTTTGATTGGTTATGGGCGTAGAAAAAATCAGTTAAATAAAGTGATTCGCCAAACCATCAAAAAGACTGAAAAAAAGCTATTAATTTTAACCCCTTATTTTAATTTACCGCCAGTATTAGCACGTGATGTGATTAAAGCATTAAAGCGTGGCGTAAAAATAACGATTGTTGTAGGGGATAAAACCGCGAATGATTTTTATATTGCCGATGAAAACGAATTCACCACCATAGGTATCGTGCCTTATGTTTATGAAATGTTATTAAAACGTTTTGTGAAACGATATCAGAACTTTATTGATAATGGACTATTAACTATACATGTATGGCAAAATGAAAAGAATAGTTTTCATTTGAAAGGGATTATAAGTGATGAGCGTTATCATTTATTAACAGGTAGTAATTTGAACCCACGCGCTTGGTCATTGGATTTAGAGAACGGTTTATTACTTGATGACCCTTCACAAGGATTGATGCCTAAAGTCTCTGCTGAACTTATCAATATTATGGAATATGCCAAACCGATTAATCATTACACTGAAATTGAAGGTGTTAGTGATTACCCAGATAAACCGAAAAAACTCCTTAAAAAAATACGCATTACCCAAATTGATCGTATTATAAAGCGTTTCTTGTGATCGGTTCTATGGGAAGTTATTAGTTTTGTCTAAGGGTTAAAAAGAGTGTTTCGCTTCAACTCTGATTTCAAAGCTATTAATGCCAGTGTTATTACTTTGTGGAAAAGCAAAATCAATATGTATCACTTGATGACTTCCGGTTGAATGAGGTGAATAAAGTCTTGCGCCGATACCGACAGAATGTAATAAAGCCTCTTCACGATTATCAGCGACTGAATCACCAAAAGCTTTACCGCTATCTAAGAAGGCTACACCCGCTAAATCAAACAATTTAAATAAATTGATATGTGGATAATAGCGTATTTCACTAGTGAACTTTATACTATGCTCGCCATGTTGGTATTGCAGCGGAAATCCTCGTAACCCACTACTTCCACCTATAGTAATAGGCTTATCAAGGTATTGGTTTTTACTCACTATATTGGTATTGCTTAAATAAAATCCCCAGCTCGGATTGATATTGTAAAAATACTCGGCATTAATGCTGAGTAATAAGCGATTATCATGTTGCTTATAAATGTCATTATGAAGGGCTATATTCATTAGTAATAGCGCTTTATCATGAATTTCAAAGCCCTTGCCTATATTTACTTGAAATAAAGCCCAAGCATTGTTTTCTTTTGTACCATCACTAATCCCTAAGCGAGAGCTCAATTTCCAACCATGATTAAAGTCTTCTATTTGAGTGATCAAATGGATATTGGTCAGTTTTTTAAAGTTTTTCTCTATGTAGTCAACACCTAGCCATGGATAGATAAAGTCTCGATCTTGCGGAAGAAACGATGAGTGAATACTATTTTCAGTGTTATCTACAGGAGAAAATGTATGCTGATCTTGAGTGATGCCGATACGGTATCTTAATGATGCACTGTTAGTATTAGAATCAAGCCAAGCATATTCTGCATTTTTAAAACTGATATTATGCGTAAATATTGCTAGTTCACTATCATTTTGATAAATGGTATCGTTATGTGACTCTTCATTAAAACCAATGTTATAGGCATCATTGGTATAAAAGCTGGCAAAGTGTTTTTGTAAAAATAGTGATTGTTGAGTACCATCATCGTTGTCGGCAAAGCGTAACTTTATATCAATATTTTTTTTTCGAAATAAAGGAATAGTACTTTTTAATTTATAGCCTTTACGTTGTGAACTTTTATACGTTTGAACCTCTACTCCAATGCCTAAACCCAGTAAATTACGCTCTTTTATGCCGAAGCTATAAGTACTTTCACCCCCTTGGCGACCAAAACTGATGGTTGGCATTAGCGACCAATTGTCCCAAGTAGTGACGGTGATATTTTCTACCATTTTATCACTGGTTATTTTAGCATCACGTAAATATTTTCGACTGCGTAAATGTCTTTCTAATTCAGCCATATCAGCAAAATTTTTCTCACATTTTTCAATAAAAAAAGCCGCTTCATTTTCAAGTGTTATTTTTTTAGTATCTATATGAATAGCATTAGCCCAATGATGCACAACGGAAAAGCCTTGTTCATTCTCATCAAAAATAGTTTGTGGTTTGAAAATGACTTTTTGTCGTCCTTGAAAGCAAGTTTTTTCTTGTCCATAAGCGTGTGATATCGATATACCCATTATGAATATAGAGACCAAAATCGATTTAATAGGCATACTGGGGTTAGCTACATTCACACTTTGGGTAATATGATTATTTTCAATAAAAATATTCATAGCCCTTCAAGGAGAAATACTTTACCTGCTGCGTAGGCACAATTAACAATGGTAATGACACTAATAAATGACTCCATGGTAGGATGTTTAGCTTCATTTTTACTTTCTTGTATGAGTAAGCTAGCTTTTTCATATAACGTTATTATACTGATTAAAATGAATAAAAGTAGAGATATATAATCAATGTATAAAACCACCATCACTCTGCGATTTAACGATGTGGATGCACTTGGACACATAAATAATACTAACGTTCTTGTCTGATTTAAGGGAGCCAACAAGCCTATTTTTCGGTTATTTACTCCTGATTTATATCCCTGCAATGACAGTTGATTATTGCCAAAATAGAGATTTCATATCACGGACAATTGTTTTGTAGGTAATAAGTTGAAGTGTAAACCTTTATTAGTCGTATTGGTGGAGCATCATTTGATGTATAACAAGAACTCTGGCAACACGATGAAAAATGTTTGTCGGGCACTCCTGCGATGGTACATTTTGATTGCAAAACTCAACAATTGCCGAAAATACAGGACGATATTAAGGTAGAGCTAACGCAGCATTTAGATCAAGCTAGAGTAATCTAAACTTAGCAAAATCAACTAGCTAGAAATAAATCGCTTTTAAATGTAAAAAGCACTCGAATTTTATCGATTCTCCCTATAGAATTACTCTCTTAATTAAATTTTTTATAACTCTAGTATAAGTTGTTTATTTGGTATTCACCTTGTTTTAGAAGTGCACAACTTAATAGGATTTTTCATGGCTGGTGTAAATAAAGTAACAATTTTAGGTAACTTAGGTAAAGATCCTGAGGTACGTTTTATGCCAAATGGTGGCGCAGTAGCGAATATTACTGTAGCAACGTCTGATACATGGAAAGATAAGCAAACGGGTGAGCAAAAAGAAAAAACTGAATGGCATCGTGTGGTTATGTTCGGTAAATTAGCCGAAATTGCGGGTGAATATTTAAAAAAAGGCTCAAAGGTATATCTTGAAGGCTCATTACAAACACGTAAATGGACTAACCAACAAGGTCAAGATCAATATACGACTGAAATAGTATTGCAAGGCTTTAATGGTGTAATGCAAATGTTAGATGGAAAACCATCAGGTCAACAAAGTGGTGGCTTTTCTCAACAAGGGCAGCAGCAACCTCCTCAACAACAACCATCGCAACAGCAATATAATAAACCGGCGCAGCAACAAGGTGGCTTTTCTCAACAAGGGCAGCAGCAACCTCAACAGCAACGTCAACAGCAACCACAAGGTGGCTTTCAACAGCAGCAAGGTGGCTTCTCTCAACAAGGGCAGCAGCAAGCACCTAAAGTAAACCCTCAAGAGCCATCAATTGATTTTGATGATGATATACCGTTTTAGCACACAGTTAATTTATAACTAGAATAGTTATTTAAAGCCCGCTAAATTAGCGGGCTTTTTAGTATTTAGTAGATAAAAATTGGTAAAGTAGCCGTATTTATATGGTGTTTTACTATGACAGAAAATCCTGCAACTCTATAACTCAATTTAACTAAGCCTAATCACAGATCGACCGTTCTAATTAAAAAATATGTTGGCCAAATCTCTCGTACTTGGTTGTTCCAGCATGGATTGATTTTTTCATCTGATAATAGTAAAAGCCAGAACTTAGCCCATTTTTGGACACTTTTACCTGATTTACTTAATTTCAATGGTGAGAACCGGCGTTGGTAATTATTACCTTTGTATTCAACGATAGCGTTATTTTTAGCTCTCTTATGTAGACTATCTAAGGCTGTAGTGATCAATTCGACCTCTGACAACGGCATTATTTTTTGTCTTTTTAAGCAGGCTAATATCTCAGCCTTCTTTATAGATACCTGCATATAGGTATCTATATGTGGAGTGTAAACCATCCCTGTTAGTCCATAGATAGAGGCACGTTCTCTATCTGCTATCTCCTTTAATGGAATAAGTTGCTCATTAATAGCATTTAACTCACTGATCACATGCAGTGTATCATTTGATTTTGACAATTATTACGTCCCCATAACTTAACATTTAACATTTAATAATTTAGTTTAGCATTAACTTTGTGGATCAATATGATTAGCAATACGGTTACTTAAACTAAACCAAAAAATAAACACTTATTTAAAATGAGTAGTGATTCTGTCCATTTTATCCAAGCACGACTCGTTTCGTGATTACTGTGAATTCAATAAACTTAATTCAATGTGATATATACCATATGAGTACTCTATTTTGGTATTAGCGTGAGGTTCGTTGCAGACAGTGAATTTAACAATTTATAAAATGCCAATACGTGTGTTGTAGAGGAGGATGCCAGTTGGTTATGTAACACTGTTTTGTGTTTTTTGGTCTTTGATTCTTGCTTGTTCAATACGCCATTTTTGTAGCTCTGCATAATAAGGATCCCATACGCAAGGGTTACAAGCGCCACCACCACAGCAGTCATCGTCGGCAGGAGGTATAGGTTTTTCTATTAATAGGGCCATGGTTTGTCTCGTTTGGATTACTATATTATTATACAATAAATTGTTAGAAAACAAAAAAAAGCCCTGCAAATGCAGAGCTTTTTTGTTGAATGCTATTATCTAATCTACTCAGATTCAGCCAATTTTTTTTCTAGGTAGTGAATGTTTGCACCACCATTAACGAAACCTTGATCATTTAAAATATCTTGATGCAAAGTAATATTGGTTTTGATGCCATCAATAACTAATTCTGATAACGCATTGCGCATACGAGCAATCGCTACGTCACGATTATCACCCCAAGTGATTAACTTACCAACCATTGAATCATAATGAGGTGGTACAGAATAATCAGCATAGACGTGAGAATCCCAACGAACACCTAAGCCACCAGGTGGGTGGAAGCGCGTTATTTTACCCGGCGAAGGAATAAAAGTGCGTGGATCTTCAGCGTTGATGCGACATTCAATTGAGTGACCTGCAATTTTAATATCATCTTGGGTATAAGATAAAGGTTGTCCTGCAGCTACGCGTAGTTGTTCTTTTATTAAGTCGACACCCGTAATCATCTCAGTTACTGGATGTTCAACTTGAATACGTGTGTTCATTTCAATGAAGTAGAACTCACCGTTTTCATATAAGAATTCAAAAGTACCAGCACCACGATAATTAATTTCAACACAAGCATTACAACAGCGCTCACCAATTTTTGCACGCATTTCAGGTGTAATACCTGGTGCTGGTGCCTCTTCAACAACCTTTTGATGGCGACGTTGCATTGAACAATCACGCTCACCTAAATGAATGGCAGTTCCTTGCCCATCAGCCATTATTTGAATTTCAACATGACGTGGATTTTCAAGGAACTTTTCCATGTAAACCATATCATTTTTGAATATAGTGCCAGCTTCTTTCTTAGTTAACGCAATAGAATCAACCAATTCTTCTTCGGTACGCACAACGCGCATACCACGACCACCACCGCCACCAGCAGCTTTAACGATAACAGGATAACCAATACGTTTAGCATGGGCTTTATTTGCAGCGTCATCATCTGTTAATGGGCCGTCTGAACCTGGTACACAAGGTACGCCAGCTGCTTTCATTGCTCGAATAGCCGCAACTTTGTCTCCCATTATACGTATGCTCTCGGCTTTTGGACCGATAAAGGCAAAGCCTGATTTTTCTACTTGTTCAGCAAAATCAGCATTTTCGGCTAAAAAACCATACCCAGGGTGGATAGCTACCGCATTAGTAATTTCTGCTGCGGTAATTATTGCAGGTGCATTTAAATAACTATCAAGTGCTGATGCTTTACCAATACAAATGGTTTCATCGGCTAATAGTACATGCTTTAAGTCTTTATCGGCGGTTGAGTGTACAGCAACGGTTTTGATACCAAGCTCTTTACAAGCGCGTAATATTCTTAAGGCAATTTCGCCACGGTTGGCGATAACAACTTTATCTAACATGGAATGACCCTTGTAGGTTGGGCTTATTCAATGATGAATAGCGGTTGGTCAAATTCAATAGCATCTTCATTTTGCGCTAAGATTTCTTTGATAACACCGGATTTATCTGCTTCAATTTGGTTCATCATTTTCATGGCTTCGATAATACATAATGTATCGCCAGCATTTACATGCTTACCCACTTCGGTGAATGGTGCTGCATCAGGAGAAGTTGAACCGTAAAAAGTGCCCACCATTGGAGAACGAACTATGTGACCCGTTTGTACTGGTGTAGGTGCTGCAGCCTCAGCAAGTGGTGCCACTTGCATTATAGGTGCTGCAAGCGGTGCTGCTTGCATTATGGGGGCTGCAACGACAGGAGCGCCACGGCAAATTCGTACAGATTCTTCACCTTCAGAAATTTCTAATTCGTTTATTCCTGATTCTTCTACTAACTCGATAAGTTTTTTTATCTTGCGAATATCCATTGTAATGCCTTCATTTAAGTTAAATATATGTCGAGTGTTGAGTTTCGCTAGCATCGTTGCCGGTACTCATCACTTCTTATCTTTTTTTTCTAAATACTCTTTTGCTGATTCAAGTGCATAGTTATAACCTTTGGCGCCTAATCCACATATAACGCCGTTAGCTACATCGGATAAATAGGAATGTTGCCTAAAGTTTTCCCTTGCGTGCACATTCGATAAATGCACTTCAATAAAAGGAATGCTTACGGCTAACAATGCATCTCGAAGCGCTACGCTAGTGTGAGTAAAAGCCGCAGGGTTTATAATAATGAAATCGATTTTATGAAATGCTTGATGAATAGTATTAATCAATTCATGTTCAGCATTTGACTGTACATGAGAGAGCTCAATTTCTTTTGTTTGTGCTTGTTGTGTTAATTGGCTAATTATTTCATCTAAAGTTTGCGCACCATATATTTCAGGTTCACGTTTACCTAACATGTTTAAATTTGGCCCATTTAACACTAAAATTTTGAACTTTGTAGTCATCTTCGTCAAAAACACCTATAAAATTAATTCACACATAATGATTACATAAAATAATGCGAGAGTGAACTAAAAAATTATATTTTTATCATTTAGGCGATTATTATAGTGTTTTCGAAGAATATAGCCGCAAAATACTGGTCTTATCTGTTCGTTTTTTTGAGCGATTAGTTTTTATTGAGTATGGTGCTTATTATTAGTGCTTTTTGTTGTATTTCAAAGCTGGCCCTGAAGGGGAATTCTTTGCGTTAATTAACACTCATGTTCAAGGCGGTTACAGGAAAACTCGAGTAAAAAAGCAGCCATTACGACTGCTTTTAAAGAATAACTGACATAAACCAAAATACTACAAATAGGTGGTCAGTTAAAATATAGCCTTAACATGCACACTAAATTCATCAGCCTCCATAAAGCCAGTAATGCGCTGCTGGCTTAATTCTTCTCCTTGTAAATTAAAGAATAAAATAGAAGGTAAGCCAAAAACGTTGAAATGCTCCATCAACTCAACATTATCGTTAGTACCGGTATCGGTTAAATCTATTTGTAGCAACACTGAGTTAGCTAAAGATTTTTGTACATTAGCATCATAAAAAGTATATTTTTCAAACTCTTTACACGCTATACACCAGTCAGCATATAAATCTAGCATAACTGTTTTTCCTTGTGAATTAGCCTGTGTAATAGCGGCATGTAATTCTGCTAATGTTTTCACTTGTGTAAAGTGCTGTACTGTTTGAGCGGGGCTTGATTCCATTGCAGGTACGTTGTGGCTAGGTACAACAAGTTGATAAGCCATATTTGCGCCAACAAACATCATTAAGAATATGACGAGTGAACGGGCACCAAACCAGAAGCTTCGACTACTACCGTTAATATTGGCAACATAGAAATAACTTGCAGCGCTTAATACTAATATTGCCCATAATGCTTGACTGGCAATTTCAGGAATGAAGCGTTCAAGTAAAAATATAGGTACAGCTAATAACAATAAACCAAAAATATTTTTGATAATATTCATCCAAGCACCGGCTTTAGGTAATAACTTTCCGCCAGAACTACCCAATATTAATAGCGGTAGCCCCATACCTAAACTTAAGGCATATAATGCCGATGCGCCTAAGACCACATCCCCAGTTTGAGATATATATAATAAAGCTCCAGTGAGCGGTGCGGTTGTACAAGGAGACGCCACCAAGCCAGAAATAACACCCATCATAACTACACCAGCAATAGATCCACCTTTTTGCTTATTACTTATGTTGTTCAATTTATTTTGCCAGCTTGCGGGTAATGCTAAATTGAAAACACCAAACATAGAGAGCGCTAGAAAGATAAATAAAACGCTTAGTGCAATCAATACAAAAGGGTGTTGAAAAATAGCTTGGAATTGCGCACCCGCTAAAGCGACTACAATACCGAGTAAGGTGTAAGTGACGGCCATACCTTGTACATAGAAAAATGATAAAGTGAACGCCTTTTTAGTAGTCAGCGCCTTACCTTGACCAACAATAATCCCCGTTAAAATAGGATACATAGGAAAAACACAGGGCGTAAACGATAGCAACAAGCCACCAACAAAAAAAGCGACTAACGTTACTATCAGGCTGTCTTGCTTCAACATGTCTGCCAGTTGATGCTGCTCACTACTTGTTGATGCTTGGTCAACCTCTTGAGTGTTCTGTTTGGTTAAATTAGTGCTGTTATCCACGTTAGTAAGGGCTGAAAAAACAGCTGAAGTATCATTAGGTTTGTTGTTTATAAGTAAACGATCAAGTGTGATTATCTTCTTGGTTGGTGGATAGCATAAACCTTTTTCTGCACAGCCTTGATAACGAATAGTGATGCTAGAGTTTTCGTTTGCTTGTTCAATGTTCAAGGTGAATTTTAGTTGATCTTTATAGATTTGTTGGATACCAAAAAACTCATCTTCATGATCTAAGCCTATTGGTAAGTCAATAGCTGTATAAGTTGCATTGTTAGCGGTAAACTTAAATTGATGACGATAGAGATAATACCCTTCGCTAATATTGAAGGTGATATGTAACTGGTCGTTTTGTTGATCAAAATTAAAAGAAAAAGCTTGGTCTACTTTCAAAAACTCCTCATCATTACTAAATAAAGAGCTATTTGAGGTATCAAAAATAGATTGTTGGGCGTGGCTGATTGTGGGCAACAAGGTTACCAAAGTCAAAAGTAGACTAACAATCAAGTTAAGAAACAAAGAGGATTTTTTCATTTATTTTATTGCAACGATTCAGTTATCCAGTGTAAATAATGCGTATCACCTTGCTGGATGTTCAAGGCAATCACTTCTACTACATCATAGGGTGTATTCATTTATTCGCACATATAATTGCTTGAATGTTGAGTCACCGCTTTCTTTGGACAAGTAGATAGTATTCATTGAAACAATTCTTCATTTCCAATGACAATGTAATTTACTCGTATTCTCTTAAAAAAAACTTAACAATACTAGTATTTAATAGTGCATTTTTTCTCAGGGGGATAAACACCTTGAAAAAGACCTATTTAACCCAAATATAAGTTTCATATAAAATAAGGAATCATTATGTTTCGTTTGTTATTTGTACTTTTTATTATTATCCCTATTATTGAAATTAGCGTGCTAATGCAAGTAGGTGAATTACTTGGAATGTGGCCAACAATTGGTATTGTTATTTTGAGTGCGTGGATCGGCGCAAAATATGTTCGTCAGCAAGGTTTAGCAACACTGCAATCGGTACAAGCTAAAATGGCACAGGGTGAGGTGCCATCGAGTGAGATTGTGACGGGACTTATGTTATTAGTCGCCGGCGTATTGCTAGTTACTCCTGGTTTTGTTACTGATATTTTTGGTCTATCGTTACTCGTGCCTAGCATTCGCCAAGCGATTGCCACATACGTACAAAAGCATATTAACGTTAATGCCCATGGTGCAGGAAGTCAGGCTAGCGCGAGCTTTTATCACGGAAATACCTATGAAAATGAAGGGTTCTCTCAAACATCAAATCCAGAGAGCAAAGTTATCTCTCATCATCAGAGTGACACTATTGATGGCGAATACACCCGTAAAGAATAAAAAGACAATCGGTGGACTTGTGAATACTAATTTCATCCCCACTTCTAGTAACAACAAATTAACCTATTAATTGAACACCCTCAGGAGAAAATAAATGAGTATTCGTCCATTACATGACCGTGTAATTATAAAACGTAAAGAAGTTGAATCAAAATCAGCCGGTGGCATTGTTTTAACGGGTAGTGCAGCTGAAAAATCTACGCGCGGTGAAGTTATTGCTGTGGGCAATGGTCGTGTATTAGAAAACGGTGAAGTACGTGCTTTAGACGTTAAAGTAGGTGACCAAGTTATCTTTTCAGAAGGCTACGGCTTGAAAACTGAAAAAATTGATGGCGAAGAAGTACTTATTTTAAGTGAAGCTGACATTCTAGCAATCGTAGAATAGTCGAAGGTATTTTTATGTCACTAGTTAACTCAATAGTGGCATCAGAAGCACTCACTGACTAGCGTCAGCTCCGTGCTTCTTCTTTGCTTTTGAGCAAACTAGATTAAAGTAAAGGCTCAATTTTATTAGTGTATATAGACTGAACACTATTTCAATAATGGTGTAACTAAACAAAAAATTATAGGAATACATAACATGGCTTCAAAAGACGTATTATTTGGTAATGACGCACGTGCAAAAATGCTACGTGGTGTGAATGTATTAGCCGACGCGGTAAAAGTAACATTAGGCCCTAAAGGTCGTAATGTAGTAATTGACAAATCTTTTGGTGGTCCAACAATCACAAAAGATGGTGTTACCGTTGCTAAAGAAATTGAATTAGAAGACAAATTTGAAAACATGGGCGCACAAATGGTGAAAGAAGTTGCTTCTAAAGCCAATGATGAAGCCGGTGACGGAACAACTACTGCTACAGTGTTAGCACAAGCCATTGTCAATGAAGGTTTAAAATCTATCGCAGCGGGTATGAATCCAATGGATCTTAAGCGCGGTATCGATAAAGCGGTTATTGCTGCTGTTGCAGAATTAAAAAACCTTTCTCAAGAATGTACGGACAATAAGGCTATTGAGCAAGTGGGTACTATTTCTGCTAACTCAGATGAAACAGTAGGTAAAATAATTGCCACTGCTATGGAAAAAGTAGGCGCTGAAGGCGTTATTACTGTTGAAGAAGGCCAAGCGCTAACAGACGAATTAGACGTAGTTGAAGGTATGCAGTTTGATCGTGGTTACTTATCACCTTATTTCATTAACAATCAAGAAAATGGCAGCGTTGAACTAGAAAGCCCATTTATTCTTTTAGTGGATAAAAAAGTCTCTAACATTCGTGAATTGTTAACGACCTTAGAAGCTGTTGCTAAATCAGGTAAGCCGTTATTAATTATAGCTGAAGACGTTGAAGGTGAAGCCCTTGCAACATTAGTAGTTAATAACATGCGCGGTATTGTTAAAGTTGCCGCAGTTAAAGCACCTGGTTTTGGTGACCGTCGTAAAGCGATGCTACAAGATGTGGCTACCTTAACGGGCGGCACTGTTATTTCTGAAGAAATTGGCATGGAGCTTGAAAAAGCAACATTAGAAGATTTAGGTCAAGCTAAGCGTGTCGTTATTTCTAAAGACACGACTATCATCATTGATGGTGTAGGTGATGATGCTGACATCAAAGCACGTGTTTCGCAAATTCGTGGTCAAATTGAAGAGTCATCTTCTGATTATGACAAAGAAAAATTACAAGAGCGTTTAGCTAAATTAGCTGGCGGTGTTGCCGTAGTTAAAATTGGCGCGGCTACTGAAATTGAAATGAAAGAGAAAAAAGCCCGCGTTGAAGATGCATTACATGCAACTCGTGCTGCTGTTGAAGAAGGCGTAGTTGCTGGTGGTGGTGTTGCTCTTGTTCGTGTTGCTGAAGCAATTAAAGACATGGAAGGTATCAACGAAGATCAAACTCACGGCATCAACGTAGCGATTCGCGCGATGGAAGCGCCACTTCGTCAAATCGTTGCTAACTGTGGTGATGAAGCATCAGTAGTGCTTAACGAAGTACGTAATGGCAAAGGTAACTACGGTTACAATGCTGGTAACAGTACTTACGGTGATATGTTAGAAATGGGCATTCTTGACCCGACTAAAGTAACACGTAGTGCATTACAATTTGCCGCATCAATTGCAGGCTTAATGTTAACGACTGAAGCGATGATTACCGATGCACCACAAGATGCAGCTCAAGGCATGCCTGATATGGGCGGCATGGGCGGTGGTATGGGTGGAATGGGTGGTATGATGTAATAGATTTTAAATCTATTACTGAAGCTCTAACCATTTAAATTAAAGCCCGAATAGCAATGTTCGGGTTTTTTTATTAGCTGTTTATCAATATCTAATAACACTTTTGTTATGAATTGGTAGTGGGTAATGAAATGTATCTTCCCGTCAAACCTAATGCCTTCTTTGATACGAAAGCGGAACAAAATATAAATTCTATTTTAATACTTAATTTGTGTTTGGTGACATAAAAAATCAGTTTCAAAGAGGGTCAGCTTTATGATCATAAAGCTGACATAAAATTAATAATTCTAAGGTGCTTTGGGGCACAAAGCGCCATAAGATCTACGATCACCTTGTGCATTTAAAAGGTATAAATTTTCTTCGAATACGAAAACTAATTATCTAAGTTGCGAAGGAATAGAGGTAAGCTAACTGTTCTTTATTTCTTAAAGAGTTATGTCTAATACTTTGAACACAATTAATTGCTTTTTCGATTGGATATCCATAGCAATATAATATCATTGCTGCCACTAACCCTGTCCTACCAATACCGCCTTTACAGTGAATAACCAAACAGCCTTCATTTTTAATTGTTGCTAGGATAAACTTTTTATATAACTTCCATTTACTTTCAAATGCGTTATCTGGAATATCATCATCAACGATAGGTAACTGTAACCAAGTAATATCATATTCTTTGCAAAAATCAGGAATTGACTGTATGCAGTTTTTTGTTATTTCTTCATCAAACATTAGAGTTAAAAGTAAAGTTGACCCCGTTTGTTTCAAGTTTTTTATTGATGTTTCAAGTTCAACGCCCTGTGTTCCAGGGCACGGTGTTAAAATAATTCGTGCACCATTTTCTATATCTATCGAGTAGTAAGGGTGTTTATTCATGATTATTTTGCTTATAAAACTAAAGTTGGTTTAAAGTAACTGTTATATATGTTTTTATTTTGTACGACTATTCACTTCTTTGTAGTGCATCATAAGATTCCATGTAGAACTATCATGAGCTTGATCGATAGAGTTATTATTAAGCTCCTTTTCAATTCTACTGGCTAACCCTTTACCAAGCTCTACTCCCCATTGGTCAAAAGAGCATATTTGTAAAATAATGCCTTGAACAAATATTTTATGCTCGTATATCGCAATTAAACTACCAAGCGTAAAGGGGGAAATTTTATTCATTAATAATGTGTTGGTTGGTCTGTTACCTTTATGTACCTTATGCGGAGCGACTTTATCTATGTAGCTAGGTGATCGTCCTTTGGCTGTTAAATCTGCTCTAACTTGTTGCTCATCAACACCTTGCATTAAAGCTTCAGTTTGTGCGAAAAAATTAGACATAAGAGCTTCATGATGTCCCTCTATAGGGGTTACACTTTCTACTGAACCAATAAAGTCGGCGGGAACAATATTATTACTTTGATGTAAATATTGATAAAAAGCATGTTGACCATTAATACCTAACTCACCCCATATTGACGGAACCGTTGGATAATTGATCGTTTCACCATCCCAATTAACCGATTTACCATTACTTTCCATCTCCGCTTGTTGCAGATAAGCCGATAACATATGTAAGGATTGATCGTAAGGTAAAATAGCTTGAGATTGAGCGCCTAAAAAAGTGCAATTCCATATACTTAATAACGCTAAAATTACGGGAATATTCTTTTCTATTGGGGTGTTACAAAAATGGCAATCCATTTCATAAGCACCATCTAACAGCGCTTTAAAATGCTCAAAACCAAGGTTAATGGCAATAGGAAGCCCGATAGCAGACCATAATGAAAATCGTCCACCAACCCAATCCCACATATCAAAGATGTTGGCTTCTGATATGCCATATTTCATGGCGTTTTCTTTATTGGCAGTAACAGCAATAAAGTGTTTTGCGATAACCGATTGATCAAATGATGACGCGGTTAGCCATTTGATCGCAGTTTTAGCATTTAACATAGTTTCTGTCGTGGTAAATGTTTTACTCGACACAATAAAGAGTACTTTTTCTGGATTTAATGGCCGTAGTACTTCAGCTATTTGGGTGCCATCAACGTTAGAAACATAATGAACGTTAACACAGTTATCACTAAATCGTTTCAAGGCTTCGGTAACCATTTGAGGCCCTAAGTTAGAGCCACCAACGCCAATATTCACAATATCTGTGATCCGTTCCCCTGAATATCCTCTCCATGTACCTTGACGAATATCTTCACTAAACGTTTTAACCTGATTGAGTGTTTTTTCAATATCTTCTGAAATGTTTTTGCCATTCACCCAAAGTGGTTTTTGTGAGCTATCTCTTAATGCCGTATGCAAAACAGCACGATCTTCAGTTTTGTTAATTCGTTCGCCAGTGAACATTTTTTCACGCCATGCTTCTACTTCACATTCTTTTGCCAAATCAGTTAATAACGAAAGCGTTTCTTCTGTTATCGTGTTTTTAGAATAATCTAATAGTATAGAGGGTAACTTTATTGAAAACTTACTGAAGCGCTCACTATCTTGAGCAAATAAGTCTTTCATATGTAGCTTTTTCATTAGCTGGGCATGTTGTGTTAATTGCTGCCAACTTTTAAGTTCTTCTCTAGATTGCATGTCGATCCTAAATAAAGTAAATATAAATAAATATGGTAAAGGCTATAGGTCTGCTAGCTTAGGTAATGCAGTAAAAGCACCTTTCTTCTGACAGGTAAATGCACCACATTTAGCGCCAAATAATACGGCGGTAGAAATATATTCACGTTGTTCAATAGCATCAAACAATGTTTCTATGTTGGTACTATTGTTTACTGTTTCAGCTAAAGAGAATAAAAATCCTGAAATAAAACTATCACCTGCACCGGTGGTGTCAACGGGTGATATTTTAGGTACGTCAACCAATACTGAGTAACTATTAGAAGTTACTTGAACCGCATTAGGTCCATCAGTAATAACGACCAATTTTGCGCCTAACGTTAATATGTAAGTAATATATTCTTCAACACTTACTTGTTTAAGGTGGGCTAAATAGAATGCTTCATCTTTACTTAACTTAATGATGTCGCTTTTTTGAATACACGCTTCAACTCTTTCAGGTAATAACGTTAAATCATTCCAAAGTTGTTGGCGTAAATTAACATCAAAACTGATAACAACATTGTTAGCTTTGGCGCTTTCTATGGCGTAAAGCGTATCACTATACATTGGCTGGCTAGTTAATGTGTTTGAACAAAAATGAAAAAAACCGATGTTTTGCCAGTGAATCTTATCAACTTGAGATATGCCATATTGCATGTCGGCGCTATTATGGCGATAGAAATTAAATGTTCTCTCGCCTGAGCTGTCTAAGCTGACTAGTACTAATGCGGTATTTGCGTCTTCTATTATTTTAACGAAATTTGTATTAACTCCTTCATTTTCTAGCTCTTGTATGAGCATATTGCCAAAATTATCTTCGCTAATGCCGCCGGCAAAGTAACTTGTACCACCTAATTTAGCGTAGGCTACAGCGACATTTGCAGGAGCACCTCCCGCTAACGGAGTGTAACTTGGGTTATGGGCTGAACTGGGTAAAAAATCAACCAAAACTTCGCCATAACTGAGTAAAGAAAGCATAAAATCACCTTTGAATAAAAAAGCCCATATAAAATGGGCTTGTTATTATTTGTACTATTAGTTTAAAAAATTATCGATTAAAAATCGTATTTAAGCGTCAGAGTCGTTGAACGGCCTTGAATAGATCTTGCTCGTATAATAGTTTTAGCCGTTGCTGCTGTTGCATCTTCTGCTTCAGTAATACCAACAGTTTCAAATAAGTTGTTAATGTTTAAAGAAACACTTAATGAATCTGAAAGGTTGTATTGAGCAAAGGCGTTAGTTTGAACATAACCGTCTAATATAAGTGCGTTAGGGTCATTTTGGTCAAAGTTATCTTGAGCAAATGAATCAGTAGTACCAATTAAGTTAATACCCGCAGAGCCTTGGTCAAAGTTGTAACGACCTGTTATTGAGTAAACAACATCAGCTTGTCTTCTTGGTGTGTTACCAACTACATCTGGATTAATGACATCTTTAGTTATTTCAGAATCAGTCCACGTTAAGTTAGCACGTAAATCAAAATCACCAATGTAGTATGTAGATTCTATTTCAATCCCTTTTGACTCATATTCACGGTCAAAAAATTGTTGGCTAGTGGCTTCAAAGTTTTGCTCTTGAGTTTGTGCAAAGAACGCTGTAGCGAATACTGATAGTTCATCTTGACGGAATTTAACACCCAGTTCTAACTGATCAACTTCATCGTAGATGTCTTCATCTTTGGCAACACCAGCAGAATCTATTTTACCAAAAGCTAAGCGGTCAGCATTAGCTGTAGCGCCTCTACTGATACGAGCAAATGCGGCTAAATCATCATTGATTTTGATGTTACCACCTAGTGAATAAGACACGTAGTTCCAATCGTAATTAACGTTGTTAGCTGAAGCGTTATCAACATTTGAAACACTGGTTTCGATTTGATGTATAGTACCGTCACCGTTCATGTCAACTGCAGATTGAGCTGCACCTGAGAAAGAACCTGTTGCAGAGCCACTATCAAAACGAACACTACCGTCAATGTTTATGTTATCAAAACTTGTGCTAAACGAAGCATAAGGAGCTGTAACTTCATATTGTAAATCGTAATTACGTGTACAACAGTTGCCCCAAGCTGGAACACCATAAGCAATTACACCATTTTGAGAAAATTCTGTACCGTCAGCGGCAGTTACATCAACAAGTGCAGCATCTTGGCCTTTTACTTCGTATAAGTAAGAGTTCCATAACCATGATTGTTGGATAGTTTGAGATGAGTTATATAAACCAACAGTAAAGCTAGTATCGTTAATTGTTTTCGTTAATTTGAAATCATTAACCATAAAGTCTAGATTAGTCATTTCAACATCAAAGGAGTGAATACGCATTAGGTTAGTCGCAGTATAAGCATCACCTGCTTGTGGGCCATTTGCGTAAGTTAATGTTGCACCTGCACCCGCTATATTCTCAGCTAAGTCTTGGCTTCCTTGAATACTTTCAGGGAATGGGCCAGTAAAGCTACCTTTAGTGCGAGAAATTCTCATTCTGTTTTCAACAGACCAGTCATTGCCTAAATCAAATGCGGCTTCAAAACCAAAAGAATCCACTTTAGGGCTCATGCCATTACGCATGTCAGCAAGACGGCCATTACCAGCACCATCAGTTGTGATCATTGAAGTATGGTAAGGGGTATGGGGAGTGCCAGTAGAGGCGTCAAAACCTTCAACTGAAGAACCGTCAGCGTGAACAGGCATAGGTAAATATGCTGTGGTAGTGTCATCTAGGTGTTTAAAATAAAGTCTAACGTAACCATCGGTAAATTCTTTAGTGATGTTCGCTTTAATTTGACCACCTTTGTTACCCGTATAACCAGTATCACGTACGCCTTCACCTTGACGGTAGAAGCCACCAATATGGAAATAGGTTGAGTCGTTAATCTCGCCGCCAAATTGAAAATCTGTACGAGTAGAGTCGTGATCTAAACCGAATGTTGTCGCTACGCTACCACCTTCACCTTCACCCGTTTTACTAACGATGTTAATGATGCCGCCTGGCGCGTTTGTAGCAAGTGTTGATGCAGATCCACCACGGATAGCATCAATAGAATCCATTGTAGAATCTATACGTAAGAAAATATCTGTGTTACCAAAAGCGATATCACCAAATTGTAGAATGGGTAAACCGTCTTCTTGAATTTGCATGAATTTAGCACCACCCGCGGCTACAGGAAGACCACGTACTGCAAGGTTAGCGTTACCGTCACCGCCTGATGCTTCTGCACGAACACCTGGGATGTTTCTGAATGCTTCAGCACTGCTTCGTGGTGACGCTATTTCAATTTGATCTGCAGAGATACTACTAACAGAGACACTTGACTCCATAACCGTTGTGCCTTTACCAACAGAGCCAGTAACGACGATTCGTTCAAAATCAATACCTTTCTGTTTTACTTCTTCTGCAACGTTTGTTTCTGCTGCGCTTAAGCTAGAGCATATAGCCATAGCCAATGTGCTTAGTAATAATTTTTTATATGTTACTTTTTTCATTTTTGTTACCCCATGTTTCTTTATAGTATGTTTTTATAATCAAAGATACTTATGTTACGAATAATAAGCTTAATCGATTAAGTTGATTATTCTATTAAATGAGTGTCTTTTGCAAGTTTTTTTTTAAATTAAATTGATATTTTTATTAATTAATTGATAAACAAGGTTTTTTATTTTTGATGGTTGGGTTGTATTTACTATAGAGTTATAAAGGGCATGAGACATGTTAAATCATGCCCTTTACCTAATCACACTGTGCTAAATTAAGTACGGCGCTCAGCTAAATCTTTTTCAACTTGCATTAATTTATTACGGTCTATCTTATAGAAAAGTATTAACACGGCACCCGCTAAAAAGAAAACTGCTGGCAATATATTAAACATATAACGTATACCTTCAATTGACTCAGGCGTTTGGCTTTGATTGGCAATAAAGCCAAAATAAGCCAGAATAAAACCTGGTAATGCACCACCTACAGCAGAGCCAAACTTCAATGAAAACATAGAAGCCGATACGGTTAAACCTGCGCTATTGCTACCTGTTTTCCACTCACCGTACTCTACACAATCGGTATACATTGTGAATAATAAAGTAATTGTAATACCAAAAGTAATGATACCTAATGTGTGAACAATCGTTGTTAATGCAAGATTATCTGGCGAGATAGTGAAGGCAAAGAACAATAAGGTTGCATGTAAAAAGTTAATAGAAAACATTAATTTATGCTTCTCAAAACGAGCTACCAACATTGGCGTAATAAGTGCGCCAAATAACTGTCCTAGCAAGCCACATGAAATAATAAGCGTTGTTGCGTCCATCCATAAGAATATATTCGTACCATCGTCACCCATATAGTATTTTGTGTAATAAGCGATTGATGCAAAACGTGCAACCAAGCCAACTACAACAAAGATCCCTGTGACTACAAGAATTAACCAAGACTTATTCTCTAGTAAATAAGACATATCTTCTTTGATACTAGACTCATGCTTCTTAGGCATTACTCTTTCTCTTGTTACCGCAAACGTGTACCAAAAAACAGCCACCGAAAGTACAGCAAATAAGATGATCGTTAAACGAAAACCGAGTAATTCATCACCACCACCAAAAAATTCAACTAAAGGCTTCGCTGAAGCACCAACAACTAACGAGCCGATTGAAGCAAAAACAAATCTGAATTGAGCCGCTTTGGTACGTTCACCTGATTCAGGGTGAATAACCGCCATTAAACCTGAATAGGGAACATTAATAGCCGTATAAGCCAACATAACCAATGAATAAGATACATAAGCAAAGATTAGTTTTCCTGTGTCGCCAAATTCTGGTCCTAAGAATAAAAGATAACCTAGCAAGGCATAAGGAATAGCCATCCAAAGCAAGTATGGACGATATTTACCCCATTTAGTTGTTGTTCTATCAGCAAGCAAGCCCATCGCTGGATCACTAACGGCATCGATGATTTTGGTCACCAATAACATCGTTGCAGCGGCAGCGGCAGAAATACCGTATACATCAGTGTAATAATAAAGCAGAAACAGTGCAAAGAACCCCATATAGAAGTTCGAAGCCATATCTCCCATCCCATAACCAACTTTTTCTTTAAAGGATAACGGCGTTGTATTAGATTTTGTTGTCATTTTTATGATTCCTATTGGCTACATTCTCAACTATAGATGAAATAAAATAGTTAAGGTTTTTTAGTATTGATAGTGACCCATTTCAATACTATTTAATAAAATGCTTTTAGTCAGTTGATAACTTGTAGAATTTATAGCTTGTTTAATTCTTATTTTTTAACATATTAAAAAAAATAAAATTATTCTTGATTAAAGCTTCATTGTAT
>OJEP01000121.1_pt1 | contig 42865 bp, 36 predicted proteins | sample 1593761 | NCBI WGS metagenome assembly OJEP01 (sample SAMN05416783, study PRJEB24817) | seawater metagenome | isolation source: Sea water | place: Canada:Atlantic | collected 2013-11
CGAGATAGGAGTCCGTCTCGTGGGCTCGGAGATGTGTATAAGAGACAGGAGTTACGATGGTGAGAATCGCTCGTCCGAGCTGCTTTCAGAACTGTTCGAATACCTTTACTAATGCAAGCAGTGCCTGCACAGAGCGGGCACGTCCGGAGACCTGACATGGAAAAGCGTGAAGAGCTTTACGCGGGCAAGGCCAAATCCGTATACCGTACCGACGACCCCGACCGGTTTGTGATGGTATTTCGCGACGATACGTCGGCGTTTGACGGCGAGAAGAAAGAGCAGCTTAACCGCAAGGGCATGGTGAACAATCGCTTCAATGCGTTCATCATGGAGAAGCTGGAAGCAGCCGGCATTCCCACACACTTTGAAGGCCTGCTTTCGGGCACGGAATCACTGGTCAAGAAGCTGGACATGATCCCTGTGGAATGCGTGGTTCGTAACATCTCGGCGGGCAGTCTCTGCCGTCGTCTGGGTGTCGAGGAAGGGCTGACGCTGAATCCGCCCACCTTTGAATTGTTCCTGAAGAACGACGCCATGCATGACCCCATGGTCAATGAGTCTCTGGCGGTCAGTTTTGGATGGGCGGAAGCCGACGAACTTGCCAGAATGAAAGAACTGACCTATCAGGTGAATGACGTACTGAAGGCGCTGTTTGAGGAAGCCGGCATGCTGCTGGTGGACTACAAGCTGGAATTTGGCCGCTCGGGTGGCCAGATTGTTCTGGGTGACGAATTCAGCCCCGACGGCTGCCGTATCTGGGACAGGGAAAGCCGAAAAAAGATGGATAAGGACCGTTTTCGTCAGGGACTGGGCGATGTGATTGAGACCTACGAAGAAGTTGGTCGTCGTCTCGGTATTCGTTTCGACTGATCAATCAGGTACAACAACCATAAGACAGGTGCACTATGCGTAAACTGATTTTTGCCATCGGCGGCTCATTGCTCATCGCTGCCCCAGTTGCCATCGCTGATGTGGTCGGGGTGGGTGCCAGTGTCAGTTATTGGGATTCTGACCTCTCGGGTAAAGCCGGCAAAAACAACGACGTGGTCGACGTTGAAAACGACCTTGACCTGGAAAACGACACCAATGCCAACCTGAGTGCGTACCTGGAACATCCGGTGCCGCTACTGCCCAACGTGCGCCTGAATTATACCCGCATTGAGCAGAGCGGCAGTGGCGAAGTGTCCACGCAATTTGACCTGGTGTCCGGCGACGTCGATTCGGATCTGGACCTGAACCAGTTTGATGTCACCCTGTATTACGAAGTGCTCGACAACTGGGCCAATCTTGACCTGGGCGTGACCGCCCGCAATCTGGACGGCGAGCTGATTGTCCGAGAGCAGGCCACCAATGGCCAGGTCAGTAAGACTGAGGTCGACGGCGTGATTCCGATGGGTTACCTGGCTGCCCGCTTTGATCTTCCCTTTACCGGTGTTTCCGTCGGTGGCGAGGCGAACCTCATCAGCTTCGACGGCGATTCCATCTATGACTACAACGCCTACGGTCAATATGAACTGTCGTTGTTACAGCTCCGCGCCGGCTATCGTCAGATCAGCATTGATTACGAAGACAGCGATGACCGCCTGGACATCGACCTCGGTGGCCCGTTTGTGAGTGCCGGGCTGACGTTCTGAAGGAACAGGAGAGAACACGTTGAAAATTCTGGTTACGGGTACGGCGGGCTTCATTGGCTCCCATCTGGCGCATCGGCTGCTTGACAGAGGTGATGACGTAATCGGCGTGGATAACGTCAACGATTACTACGACCCCACCCTGAAGGAGGCACGGCTTGAGCGCCTGACCTGTAAACCGGGATTCACCGAGGTTCGCGAGGACGTGGCTGACCGGCCCGCCATGGAGGCTCTGTTCCGCGAGCACAAGCCAGAACGTGTGGTTCATCTGGCCGCACAGGCGGGCGTGCGGTACTCCCTGGAGAATCCCCACGCCTATATTGACGCCAACCTGGTGGGTTTCACCAACATTCTGGAAGGTTGTCGCCACAACGATGTGAAGCATTTGGTGTACGCCTCCAGCAGCTCGGTTTACGGCGCCAATGAAACCATGCCGTTCTCCATCCACGACAACGTGGACCACCCCTTGAGCCTTTACGCGGCCTCCAAGAAAGCCAACGAGCTGATGGCCCACACCTACAGCCACCTCTACAACATGCCCACCACCGGCCTGCGTTTCTTTACCGTGTATGGCCCCTGGGGGCGCCCGGATATGGCGCTGTTCATCTTTACCAAGAAGATCCTGGCGGGTGAGCCCATTGACGTGTTCAACCATGGGCACCACAGGCGCGACTTCACCTACATTGACGATATTGTGGAAGGGGTTATCCGGACCCTGGACAGCGTTGCCACACCCAATCCGCAGTGGAGCGGCGAAACGCCGGACCCCGGCACCAGCAAGGCGCCGTATCGGCTTTACAACATCGGCAGCAACAACCCGGTGGAACTGTCCCGGTTCATTGAAATTATCGAAGAGCGCGTTGGCAAGAAAGCGGAGAAGAACCTTCTACCCCTGCAGCCCGGTGACGTGCCGGCCACCTACGCCAATGTGGATGACCTGATTGACGATGTGGGCTACAAGCCGTCCACGACAGTGGAAGAGGGTATCGCCAACTTCGTGGACTGGTACAGGAATTTCTACAAGGTGTAGCAGGGAGTGAACACACAATAAAAAACCACTAAGGGGAAACGATAATGAATAAACTCGCCCACAGTACCGCAATTCTTGGCCTTGCCATTGGCCTGACCTCTTCGGTCTTTGCCGATGAGTTTTCGGACATGGACCCCGTTACTTTGCGCCTGGCTCACGTCGTCAACGAGCAGGATGGCTTCCACATCGCAGCTGTTAAGTTCCAGGAACTGGTCAGTGAGCGCACAGACGGAGCTGTGACCGTCGAAATTTATCCCAATGCTTCGCTCGGCGACGAGCGCACCCTGCTTGAGGGCATGCAAATTGGCACAGTGGATATGGGCGTCATAACCAATGGCCCCGTCGCCAATTTCGTCGGAGAAATGGCAGTATTTGAATTGCCCTTCCTGTTTTCTTCCCCAGAAGAGGCCTATTCAGTGCTTGATGGTCCCATTGGCCAGGAGTTGCTGGACAAGTTGAGCGACGTCAACCTCAAAGGCCTCGCATACGCTGAGCGAGGCTTCCGTAACCTCACTAATAGCGAGCGGCCGGTAAGTCACCCGGATGACATTGACGGTTTGCGAGTACGTGTCATGGAGAATCCTGTTTACGTTGATACGTTCCGTGAATTGGGCGCAAATGCCGTTCCGATGGCCTGGACTGAGGCGCTGACAGCAATGCAACAAGGCACCATTGACGGCCAGGAGAACCCTGTCAACGTCGTGCATTCCTTTAAGCTCAACGAGACGCAAGACTATATGACGATGTCTCGGCACACCTATGCGCCGGCTATATTTGTCATGGGGATGCCAGTGTGGAATCGCCTGCCCGAAGCCGCCCAAGGGGTGATTGAACAGGCAGCCCAGGAAGCCGCAGAGCATGAGCGCACTGTGAATGCTGAAATGGAGTCAGAGCAGTTGGCAGAGCTTCGAGCTTCAGGAATGGAAATCGTAGAAGATCCAGACCTGGCTGCTTTTCAGGCTGCTGTTGCGCCGGTCTATGAGAAGTATGGCGATCAGTTTGGTGATTACCTCGAGCGGATTCGTGAATCCCAGCAGCCATAGTTAAAGGGCCCGACGAAGGTATGTTGGGAATTTTGAAGAAAGTTGAGCGCGCGATCGATGCCATCATGCAGCCCATGGTTTTTGCGGCGATGGTGGCACTGATCGCCGTGATCACGCTGCAGATCGTATCCAGGGTTTTCTTTACCGCTGTGGGCTGGACCGAGGAAGTCGCGAGGTTTCTGCTGGTCTGGATTACGTTTATGGGCGCGACCCTGGCATTTCAGCGCGGTAGACATATTGCTGTTACCTTTCTCGTCGATGCGCTGCCAGGCAGGTTGCGGCAAGTGACACGTATTCTGGCCGTGGCCGTTGCACTGGGCTTCATGATTGCGCTGGTACTTGTTGGCTATCGTTACACGCAGATGCAAAGCTTCCAGACCTCAGCCTCTCTGGGCTGGTCAATGACTTATGTCTACGCGATTATCCCCGTCTGTGGAGCAGTGATGGGTTGGTGCGCATTAGTTGATTTGGTTGAGCTGTTGTCTGAAGGACCTGACACGGCAAGGACTGGCCCTGATACAAGTGACCCTCCATCGTGACGGGGCTGCTCTTCGCTCTTTTTTTCCTGTTCATGCTCATTGGCGTACCTATTGCCTTATCGATAGGTGCCAGCACAATGGCGGCGCTGTATTTTCAGGGCGTGCCACTGATGGTGGTTACCCAGCAGATGTTTCAGGGGATTAACTCTTTCGCCCTGGTTGCGGTACCCATGTTCATACTGGCCGGTGACCTCATGGCCCAAGGCAAGGTGAGCGAGAAGCTGGTCAGTTTTGCGGACTCGCTGTTTGGGTTTCTGAAAGGCGGGCTTTCTATCGTCGCCGTACTGGCAGGCATGTTCTTCGCAGCGATATCCGGCTCAGGGGCTGCCACCACTGCAGCCGTTGGCTCCAGCCTCGTGCCGGAGCTGCGTAAAAAAGGGTATGACCCGGCGGCAGCGGCCAGTTTGATTGCAGCCAGTGGCACTATTGGTGTGGTCATTCCGCCGTCAGTGCCGATGATTATCTATGCGGTCATTGCTCAGCAATCGGTTTCCAAGCTCTTTTTGAACGGTTTTATTCCCGGTCTCATCATGGGCTTGGGGCTCATGGCTATTGCCATTACCCAAGGTTACCGTCGAAATTACCCGCGAGGAACCGCGTTATCCTTCGCCACCATCTGGGGCACGCTCAAAAGTGCGAGTTGGGGGCTGATGACCCCCGTCATCATTCTAGGGGGTATCTTTTCAGGCGTATTTACGCCCAGCGAAGCGGCAGTGGTTGCGGTCAATTACGCACTGTTAGTCTCGTTGTTTATTTATCGCGATCTCAAGTTGCCGGATATCTACCGGATATTGATTCGTTCAGCCATTACAACCGCGGTTATTATGTTCGTCATTGCCACATCCGCCGTTCTGAGCTGGACACTGTCGAGCTGGCAGGTACCCGGTGCGATTGCTGAGTCCGTCCTATCGCTGTCCACGAACCCGTACATCATTATGCTGCTCGTCGTGGGTATCATCCTGATCACCGGTGTGTTCATTGAGACAGCGAGCGCCCTGATCATTTTGACCCCGGTTCTCCTGCCGCTGGTCGTCCAGCTCGGAATCGATCCAATTCACTTCGGGTTAATAATTGTGGTGGGCCTGGCTATCGGTATGATTACGCCTCCCGTGGCCATCAATCTTTACGTTGCATCCTCTGTCACCGAGTTGCCGCTTGAACGTATTACCCGCGCGATTATTCCTTACCTGCTTGGCCTGATTGCAGTGTTGCTCCTGGTGGTATACGTCCCGATCATTTTAGGCATTTCGGGTTAAGCGGGGAGCGGTTTGCGAAAGTATCGAGAAGAATATCGAGAAAGGGGGCTGCAGATAACACGTAACGTATTGAAAATGGTAGGACCAGGCAGATTTGAACTGCCGACCTCTGCCATGTCAAGGCAGCGCTCTAACCAACTGAGCTATGGTCCTACGTCCTGCAACGGGAACGAAATATACTGATTCCAATGGGCGTGGTCAACCTCTTTCAGGAGGTTTTCCGCTTTCTGGTCCAGCCTTTTACAGCCTTGCTGATCACGCCCCAGCGATTGATGAGCAGCGCGAGGAATATCAGACCGCAACCGGCCATCTGAGGCCCAGACATGCTTTCACTGAACCAGCCGGCGGCGAACAGGGCAACCCATACAGGCTCCAGTATCATAATTACCACGCCATGGCTGTGGGTGGACAGGCTTTGGGCGTAGGTTTGAAGAAGAAAACGTCCAGCGGTACCGACCACGGCGCTGGCGATGATCCACATGGCAAGGATGCCGGAGAAGTTGTTGAGCGTGGGTGTCCAGGGTTCGAGAAATGCGGATTCAACAAGGGTGACGGTCCCGACGATGAGCAGAGCAATGGATGTCAGGGGCAGGGCTGGTACGCGTTGTTTTTCAATGGTTTCGCCCAGACGATTGACCACGGTGCGCTGATTGGCTGCACGAGTATTCAGAGTGAAGAACAGGGCAAAGATACACGCCGCGACCACGAAGAAAAGCTGCCCGATTTCCGGGCGGAATCCGTTTTTTAGTGATAGCAGCGCCAGGCCGCTAACCGCTACCGGGATGGCAAACCAGGTGCTGACGGGCTGTTCCTCACGGAAAATGAATCGGGCCAGTACCGGCACGACCACCACACCCAGGCTGGTCAGGAAGGCGCCTTCCCCCACATGTGTGGCATGAAACAGCCCCATTACCCAGAAACTCATGGCTATTCCGAACACCAACCCGACACCAACACTGCGCCTGAACTGGTCGGCGCTCAATCGCCTCAGTGGCCGCCGCGCGATGAAGGCCAATACGGAACCTGCCAGCAGAAAGCGCATGGCCATGAACAATAATGGGGGCATCAGCAACACGGCTTCTTTTGAAAATATCCAACTGATGGCTGCCATTAAGGTTACAACGACTAATAAAAGATCAGATTTACGGGCATTCGAGAGAGGCATTCACAACCGCCTTGCAGAGGGTAGACTGAGCCCGGCCTATGGCGGGACAGCGGCGGAGTTTATCATGGGCGGGTTAAAATGGCTCTTCCGTGAGCCGGTTAGGTCCTTTCGGGCGGGTGAGCCCTTGATGTGCAGGATCAGTTGTTAAGAGTGTTATAGACCAGTGTCGACATGTCGGTCTGATTCGAGCCCGGTACCTCTATATACCGGTCACCGGAACCCCACCATTGCCACCAGGAGCGCTTGTTGTAGGTGCGACTGGCGAAATCGACACGCAGCCCATTGAGGGTTGTGTCATTTACTACGGGGACCGAAATGTTGCCGGTCTCCGAGCCCAGAACGCCGCTGTGGGAAACGCCCTCGTTCATCAGGATCGGAAAGTGGTTGTAGTAGAGGTCTGACGGGCCATCCTGATTCGATACCTTACCGGCCAGGCTCAAGCTGGAGCTGCAGGAATCGATACCATTACTGGTGGTAGCGCCACAGGCAGAGTGCGTGGGCACAACACCGTCGTCAGTGCCGGCGATGAATGGCTTGGTGATGCCCCCGTACGAAGAACCACCGGCAACAAATCGTAGCCTGGGTACGTTGTTCGGGCTGACCGCCAGATTGCGCGCGGTATTGGTTTGAAGGTCATTGACGACCCCCAGTTTACCGGGCTCTGGAGTAATACCGGTAAAGGCCCGGACAGCTTGCTTGAGTGGCCAGTTGTACCAGCTGTCGTTGTAGGCAACATTGAGGGCCAGATCGGCCAGTTCTGTACCGCCGCCGGCACCGGAGTAGTCGATCGCAGCGAGGATTTTCAGTGGCTGTAGTCCATCCGATTGCAGCCAGCGGGCCTGATTTTCCAGGAGGTAACGGGTAACCAGGTCGCCGGTGGAGTGTGAAACGATGATGCAGTAGTCACTGCACAGGCCTTGTTGGCTAATCTCACGCATCTGCTGGTACGCCTGCTGGGCAATGTTGCCTTCCACACGGCCATCGCTGCCCCAATCTACACGTGCATCGGAACGGGACAGCCAGAAGGTGCGCCAGTAGTCCTCGCCAGCACTTTTCACCTCATTGAGGTTGGCAGGTGGATTGGCCAGATCTTCCTGCTGGAAACCGTGAACCAGGATCACGTTGTGGCCCGCAAGCTGGGCGTGGGCGGTACCGGCGAACAAGCCTCCGGCGATGGCGACCGCAAGGGCGGTCTTACAGGCACTTTTCTTTCTTGTTTTCATAAAGGCTCCGTCTTTGTTTTGTTGTTGTATCAGAACTTGTCTGCCAGCCTTTGCATCAGGGCAGCACGTTGCTCTGATTCGGGGTCACCTGCCGGGCTGTCGGTCAATCCGTCCAGGTCCGGTGGCGAAAACGAGTAGCCATCATCAGGGCCATAGCCATAGTCGGTGCGGTCTCCGGGCGAGGCCGGCAGGCGCCGGATCTGCAGGTTGCGCAGTTCCAGGTTACCGCTAATCTCACGATGGGCGAGCACCGAGCCATGGGCTTTGAGCTCCAGGGTGTCGGTGGTTCCGTCGAGTCTCTTCTCGGCCTGCAGCTGCGCGAGTGCGCGGCCGTTGTGGTAGAGCTGGGCAGAGAGGGCATAGAAGCCGGGGTCTTTGGCGTCGAAATGAACCGGTATGATCAGGTCGTTGTTGGTCACCCGTGGGTCGCCCAGGCCGTCAAACTCTCCCAGGTCGGGCTCAATGGTCAGGGTCGAAACGTGACGTACGGGTTTGCCATCAATGGTTGCCTCAACGATCAACCGATATTCGCCAGGTTCTGCGTCGGCCTCAATGATGCCTTCATAGTAGGGGGCACCGGCCTCGTTCTGGAGTGTAGTACTGGCAATCGCCTGACGAGACTCGGGGGACTCCAGGGTTGCGTCCAGGCTTGGCCCTACCACCTGGGAGCCAGTAATGCTCGCCGCCACCAGAATGTCTTCCTCCTGTACGAACCGGTATTTCTCAAGCGTGACGGTAAATTCTCCGCCCCCGTCCAGCGGTAGCTCCACAGGGTCGAAACGGTTGCCGGCGTACGCCCTGGCCTGGTCTTCAGAGATCGGAATAGAGTAGGTCGGGTAGCGGATGTTCTGGCTGTATTGGGCCGCGGCACTGGCCAACATGAAGCCAATCGCATTCTCAGAGGGTTCCTGCTTTTCCACCGTCGGTGATTCTGCCGGCGCAGGCTTGGAGCGTGTGGTGTCTGTTCCGGAAGGGGACGGGCTCCTGCCCTCGCTTTCCCCGGTTATCCAGGAGAACCGGACTGTATTGTCGGCCGACAGTAGATATCCCAGGCCGACGGCACCGGACACGACGAACGTTAGGGCCAAGAGCAACCGAGGTGGCATCTTTGGATCCTTGTTGGAGGCATTCTATGGTGCGAACACCATTATTTTTGTTGTTGTATTAACATAACGGGCCAAACTGACTTCGCGCAAAAAAAATGACTCGAATGTGTAACAAAATGTGTTCAGGGTGTGATTCCGTTCACACTACCTCATAGCCAGCCGGACTCTTTCACGGCTTCCAGGCCAAACCTGAGGCGAACCTCATCACCCACCAGATCCTGGTCAATGCCGTAGCTCATGCCCCAATTGCTGCGCTTGATGGTGGTTTCGGCAGTGATGCCGAGGGTGTAGTCCTCGTGCCCGATGGGGTATTCGGCGGATTTGTTAAGGGTTACATCAACATCCACCGGGCGGGTTTTGCCTAGAAGGGTCAGGTCACCGGTCACAATGCCGGTGTTGTCCCCGGTATTCTCGAAGCCGGTGATCTCAAAGGTGATATCCGGGAACTTTCCACTGTTGAGGAAATCGTCGTTGCGCAGGTGGCCATCCCGTTTGTCGTGATTGGTGAACACGCTTTTGCTTTTGAACGTCAGTGTCCCGGAGGTGAGCTGTCTGGTCTCCTCGTCGTAGTCAAACTGTCCCTCCACATCCCGGAACATGCCCATCACCGGGGCATAGCCGATGTGGTTCACCTCAAACGACATCGAGAAGTGTTCATCGTCGATAATGTAGGTTTCCGGCTCCGCCATGGCAACCGGGGCTGACAATACCAATGAGGCGGTCAGTACAGCGGTGGATAGGAACGTTTTCATGTCTTTCTCCCTGTTTGATAAAGCCAGCGCAGGTCTGTAAAAAATGAATAACAGAGCAGTACCAGCGCGATAGCGAGTGTGGAGGTTGCGAAACCGGTTGGCGTAATGGGCAGTATGGCAATCATCAGGGTGACTATTTGCCATACGCAGACAGTTTTGCGTCGAAAGCTGTCGGGTAGTGGTCTGTCCATGAAGCGAAACCAGTGGCCAGCGGCCACGAAGGCGTAACGCATCAGCCCCAACGCCAGAACCCAAGGGCCGGCTTTGCCCTGCGCCAGGACTGCAATACAAAGTCCAAGGATGAACAGCGCATCCAGTTCCATGTCAAATCGGGCACCGAACGCTGTTTCTGAGCGCGTGGCCCTGGCGACGGCGCCATCCACACCGTCAAGAATCAACGCCAGTAAACACAATGACCCGTACAACCACAGCCAGTTCCCTAACTCGGAAGTGAACGGCGCCAGGCTGGTGAGAAGTATGACGAGGGCGGCGCGTACCAGGGTTGCCCGGTTGGCCCAACCGAAGTCCTGTTCCGCGGGCCAGAAGTGAATAACAGGCACCGCAATTGCCAGGCAAAGCAGCACGGCGAGCGCGTAAAAGCTGGCAGGGGGGTGGAATCCGAAGCCAGCGGCGGTCACCATGAGCGCCGTCAGTCCGCCGGACCAGGCAAGATCGGCGGCCAGGGGCAGGCGGAACGTGTGAGTGTGGAAATCCATCATTAAACCCCAGCGTATGATTGAGCGTGCATCCGGTCGAAACAGGGCCTATTGAAAACAGCGATGCGCCTGTATGCACTATAGCTGGCAAGGCCGCGTGTACTATAGCCTGCGTATACTATAGTGAGTTACGTGCGCTGTAAGGAAACAGACGATATGACAAACGCATTTTGGGTGACCGGGCTCGGGGAAGGGGCCATTCTCCCAGCAACCTACGATCATTGTTCGGCGGCCGACGCTGACAGTCCAGCGGTCTCTGTACGGGCGCTATACTCCGGCGTCAGTCGTGGAACCGAGTCATTGGTCTTCAACAACCGTGTGCCACCGTCGGAATACGATTCGATGCGTGCCCCGTTCCAGGAAGGCGATTTTCCCTTCCCGGTCAAATATGGTTATGCCAGCGTCGGCCGTGTTGTGTCAGGCCCGGAGGCTTTGGCTGGCCAGTCGGTGTTCTGTCTGTTTCCTCATCAGGAGCACTATCAGGTTCCTGCATCCGCAGTTGTGCCTCTTCCGCCCGGCCTTCCGGAATACAGGGCAGTGCTGGCCGCCAACATGGAAACCGCCGTTAACGGCCTGTGGGACGCCTCACCACGAGTGGGGGAGCGGATCGCAGTGGTTGGCCTTGGCGTCGTTGGCCTGCTGGTTGCGTGGCTTGCCAGCCGCATACCGGGTACCCGGGTTACCGCTGTGGATATCAATCCACAGCGTAAGGCGGTTGCGCACTCCCTGGGGCTGACTTTCCAGACCCAATGCCAACAGGACGATCATGATCTGGTCATCCATGCCAGCGGCCACCCAAAAGGTCTTGAAACCGCTCTTGCGCTGGCGGGACAGGAAGCGCGAATTGTTGAAATGAGCTGGTATGGAGAGCAGACAGTACCGGTATCCCTGGGCCGGGCATTCCATTCTCGCCGGCTGACGATACGGTCGAGCCAGGTTGGCAACCTTCACCCTGACCAGAGACCACGCTGGGGTTACCGGGATCGAATGCTGTTGGCCCTGGATCTGTTGCGGGATGATGTCCTGGACTGCCTGATCAGCGGCGAAACCACCTTCGAATCGCTGCCTGAGGTTATGCCAGCACTTGCTGGAAACAGAGCTGGAGGGATGGCCTCCGACACTCTCTGCCATCGTATTGTATACCCCGACAACTGACTCCCATCATTCGTATCGAGGACCCAAAACCCATGTTCAGCCTTACCGTCAGAGACCACATGATGATCGCCCACAGCTTTAAGGGTGACATCTTCGGCCCCGCCCAGGGCCTGCATGGCGCCACCTACGTGGTTGATGTCTCCTTCGAGCGGGAAGCCCTCGACAACGACGATCTGATCGTCGATATCGGGCTGGCGTCCGAGGTGTTGTCGTCGGTGATTGCCGAGTTCAACATGAAGAACCTGGACGACATAGAGGAATTTGCCACTCGCAATACCACCACCGAATTCATGGCGATGACGGTGTTCGACCGACTGGCCGCGGCGATCCGCCAGGGCCGGCTGGGTGAAACCGGCAAGGGTCTGTGTTCGATGAAGGTCAGCCTCGGCGAGTCCCATATTGCTTGGGCCAGCTACCATGGCAAGCTCTGAGACGTTAACGTCGGTGTTGTTTATCGTTCCGGGGGATCCGGAACAGAAAACCGGAGGCTACCGGTACGTTCAGCGTGTTGTCGCAGGGCTCAGGGATAATGGCGTGGATGCCATTGTTTCCGGGTTATGTGGCAGCTTCCCGGTGCCAGACCGGATGGCGGAAGCATCCATGAACCGGGTGCTTGCCGATCTCGCGGATGATTCGGTGGTGGTGCTTGACGGGCTGGCCATGGGCGGGCTTCCGGACGTGATCGCCAACCATGCATCCCGTTTGCGGGTTGTGTCGCTGGTTCACCACGCCCTGGCGGATGAAACGGGGCTGACACAAGAGTTACAGGATTGGCTTTTCCGGGTAGAGCGTCGGGCGCTGTCGAAGGTGGCCGGGGTAATCACCACCAGTGCCCACACCGCGCACCGCCTGAAAGACTACAGCGTACCGGCCACCGCCATCCGCGTGGTTGAGCCGGGCGCCGACACCATTGCTGGTATCGGCGCTGAAACCCAGCCATCAAGAGCCGAGGGCCGCACGATTCATCTGCTCTGCGTTGCCCACCTGTCGCCACGCAAGGCGCAGCATCATCTGGTTGAAGCGTTAAGCGACCTCCGGAACTATTCATGGCACTGCACCCTGGCAGGTTCGTTGGATCGCGACGAGCGCTATGCCCATGAGCTTCGCGGCATTATCGCTAACCTGGGGCTTGAACGTCGAATCAGTCTTGCAGGGGAGTTGGACGACACCGAGCTGGCCAGCACCTATCGTAAAGCCGACGTGTTCGTGCTGCCGTCCGTTTATGAAGGGTACGGAATGGTGATCGATGAGGCGATTGCCGCAGGTTTGCCGGTGATCACCACTGATGGGGGTGCCCTTTCCACGACAGGCCTGCGGCCCGGCGTCCGGCAGTATCCGGCCGGTGATGTGGCAGCGCTGCGGGCCTGCCTGGAAGACTGGCTGTCAGATCCCGGCGCTCTTGGCGAGGCGGCTACTCAGGCACGACAGGCGTCTTGCTCCCTGCGAAGCTGGCAGAGCACCGCCATTGCGTTCCGGCAGGCACTGGAGGACCTGCTGCCGCCACCAGACCCCACCACCTTTGACAGTGGCTGGCTGGCACTGCGTGAGCCGGCAGATCACCGAGCTCGTAACCAGAGGCTGCTCTCGGAGGTGCTGGCGTGGGCGGAACAGGAGTACTGTCACCCGGGCGTTCTGAGCGGTCATCACGCACCGCCACTGCTTGTGGTGGATCTGGGTACGGGAACCGGCTCCAACGCCCGCTACCTTGTGCCGGCCATGACGGTACCCCAGCGCTGGGTGCTATTGGACCAGGACGAACACCTGCTCGGCCTCGCCAGAGAGAGCTTGGAATACCTGGACGTTCCGCTGGAAACCCATGCCTGTCACTTGAGTGCCACGCGGCTTGCCGGGCAGATTCCGGATGGAACGCGACTGGTCACAGCTTCAGCCCTGATTGACTTGATGTCGGAAGACTGGCTAGAGGCATTGGCGATAGCCGCCGCCAGACACAATGCCGGTGTGTTTATCGTTTTGAGTTACACGGGTGATTTCGAGCTGTCGCCGGCAGACCAGGACGACGACTGGATACGCAAGACCGTCAACGAACACCAGCACAATGACAAGGGTACTGGCGCCGCGCTGGGGCCATCGGCGACGAATTACCTCAAGCAACAGCTCGAATTGCGCGACTATCAGGTGTCCGTTGCGGAAAGCCCGTGGCATCTGCCGCCTGGTCAAAGCGAACTTCAGCGCGCCTTGCTCGAGGGCTGGCGGGACGCGGTGATGCAGCAGTCGCCGAACGAGCGTCAGCGGGCCGAGCGCTGGTTTGACCTGCGCCTGCAGCAGGCTGACGAACAACGACTGTCAATCCGCGTGGATCATGAAGACCTGTTCGCCCGGCCAGCCAGAGAAGGCGTTGCCTGACGTGCGACGTCTGCCTCAAACCCGTTACCTGCGCTGGGGTTTCACCCTGCTGTTGCTATTGGCCACTGGCTACTTCCTGGATCTGGCCGTGCTCTGGCGGGAACTGGCGCAGTTCTCGTTACTGACGTTATTGGCAGCTATGGTGGTCTCCGTTGCACAAGTGGTGCTTTCAGCCTGGCGCTGGTGTTACACCGCCCGGAGGCTTGGTCTGGTGTTGCCCATGGCCGTTGCGGTGCGGGAGTACTACCTTGCCACTTTTCTCAATCAGGTGCTTCCTGGTGGGGTGTTGGGCGATGTTAATAGGGCCTGGCGTCACAGTCTCGACTCCGGTGCCCGTCTTGCGTCTGCTCATGCTGTCATGATCGAACGATTGTCTGGCCAGCTGGTAATGGTGGCGGTGGCGCTAAGCCTGGGGGGCTGGCTTGCAGGGTCCCGATACGGGATGTTCGAGGCTTTCACCGGCTACGGCGAACGGGCGCTGTTGTTGCTGGCCGTCCTGGTTGCGACAGTGGTATTGATTGCCAGGCTTTGGCAGCGCGGGAAGAGCTACGTCCATGCGCTTCGGCGTGACTTGCGCAAGGCTCTGTTGAGGTGGCCGGCTCTGGGTGTCCAGGTGGTATCCTCCGCCGGTGTGGTGGCCAGTTACCTGGCTGTATTTTCGTTGTTGGCTCTGGGAGCGGGTTATTGGGCTGACCCGTACATGGCCCTGGTGCTGGTGTCTCTTTGCAGTCTTCTGCTGCTGGTCATGGCTATTCCCGTTACCGTCGCTGGCTGGGGAATGCGCGAGGGCGCTGCGGCATTGCTCTGGCCTATGGCTGGAATGCCGGCCGAGCAGGGCGTTGCACTCAGTGTCGGCTACGGGTTGGCGGTCCTGTTGTCCAGCCTTCCGGGCGTGCTGTTCGTATTCACTCGCCGACACTCGAGTGGCTGAAATTCAGATCAAACAGCATGTCACTGCCCAGATCCACCATCTGGGCCTTCGGGCGCAGGGCGCTGTCGAGTGTCTTGATTTCCGGCAGTGAAAACGCCGGGCGCCCACTGCCGATGATCATGGGGGCGACCATGACATGCAGCCGGTCGAGCAGGTCCGCATTCAGGAATTCAGACACGGTAAGCCCACCGCCCTCCACAAAAATCTTGCGAAGACCAAAGTCCGCGAGAACCGCGAGTATATGGGCCGGGTCCGTGGTGTCATTCTGCCCGAGGCAGGGCACATCTGTTACGCCGTGGCGGGGTGCCAGCTTATCGCCAGCGTGGTAGTCCCCGGCGACGAGGCGAAGTGTTGGGGATGCTTCATCGCTGAACAAGTGGTGGCTGTCCGGTACCCGATGGTTGCGATCAATCACCACCCGAACCGGATTAATGCCGGACGTCTTGCGAACCGTCAGCCTGGGATTGTCGGTGGATGCAGTTCCGGCGCCGACAACGACCGCTTCCGACACTGCCCGCAAGCGGTGCAGGTGGGTAATGCCATCTTCGCCATTGATGAACTTGGAGGCGCCGGTCACCGTGGCGATACGTCCGTCCAGGCTCTGCCCCATCTGGCCGACAACCCGCGAGCGTGAGCCTTGAGCAACCGGGCAGCACAGCGGCAGGAAAACCGACAGAAGGTCCCGTGCGCCGAGCTCTGCTGGCAGTCGAAGTGCCCATTCGCCGTTCTGGCCAATATCCAGTGCTGGCTTATCACTGCCTGGCAATGAAAGCGTCACATTGCTGCGGTTCACTGCGTCCAGTACCAGCTCCCATGCGGTGTTCTTATCCAGTGCTTCTGCCGCCATACCGAGTTATTTCCGTTGCTAATGGATTCATTATAGGTAGATTGTGTGTAAAGCTATATGTACGTTACATTTCCGGTTTGATTCACCGAAAATGTTATCCGACCACAAGATTAACCTCGGCAGAGAACACTCCTATGCGGTACCTGCAAACCTTTAACCGCCGCCTGCGTCAGATTCGGGAAACCGGGCAGTTGTCGTGCGGGGACGTGGCAGAAATGTGCGGAGTGGACGAGGCACGGGTGGTGAGTTGGGAAGCGACTGATGCGAGGCATCGGGCATGGCCGGGTGTCACCGAGTTACTGGATTTTTGCCTGAAGACGGAAACCCCACTGGAAGACCTGCTGGACCTGGACGATGTCGGGGACACGGGCCAGTTAGAGCTGCCGGGCCTGGCGTTCAGCCAGGGTGATGATCTGTCAACGGCCTTGAAAGAACTCGAGCAGGAAATCAGCCGGATTCAACTATCAGAAGAAGAAATGGAACTGCTGCGCCGGTTTCGGAAAACCTCTGGCGAAAACCGGCGCATGATCCTGCAGATTCTCGGCAAATAGACGCCTACTTACCTTTCTTGTAGATGTTTTCGTAAACGTAGTTGGTCGCTTCCACAAACCCGTCAATGCTGCCGCAGTCAAACCGGCGCCCCTTGAATTTGTAGGCCAGAACACATCCGTTCTTCGCCTGTTCCAGTAGCGCATCCGTAATCTGAACCTCACCATTCTTGCCCGGGGGCGTGCGCTCGATGATGTCGAAGATGTCCGGTGTGAGGATGTAACGCCCAATGATCGCCAGGTTGCTGGGGGCATTTTCCGGGGCGGGTTTCTCGACCATGTCAGTGATGCGATAGAGGCCGTCTTTCATGGACTCGCCTGCAATCACGCCGTATTTGTGGGTCTCATCTTCCGGTACTTCTTCAATGGCCACGATGGAGCAGCGGAACTGGTTGTAAAGCTTGACCATCTGGGCGAGTACACCTTCTTCGGCACCATCGGCCACGCAGAAGTCATCAGCGAGTACGACCGCGAATGGGCTGTCGCCGACAAGGTTGCGACCAGTAAGGATGGCGTGACCGAGACCTTTCATTTCGCTCTGGCGGGTGAAAGCGAACGAGTTGTTGTCGATCAGTTCCCGGATCGAGGTTAACAGGTCTTCCTTGCCCGAACCGGCAATCTGGTGCTCGAGCTCATAGCTGATGTCGAAGTGATCCTCGATGGCCCTTTTACCTCGACCGGTGACGAAACCGAATTCGTGAACGCCCGCTTCAGAGGCTTCCTCAACGCCATATTGAACAAGGGGTTTGTTCACAATGGGCAGGATCTCCTTGGGCATGGCCTTGGTGGCCGGCAGGAAGCGGGTGCCATACCCGGCAACGGGAAAGAGACACTTTTTGATCATAACGTTCGTCCTTATTTCGTTTCGGTCACGGCCTGTTTGAAGTCAGTCGTCCGTGTAGGCTGACTCACGAATTGTGCCAAGTGTAACCAAGTTGGTGTTCCAAATGGAGGTCTCGGTAGCGAAATGTAGAATTTGGTAATAACTGGCACCAGTTATCAATACCTGTCGCTTGTTGAAATCTATAGAAAAAACTTTCAGAGATGTTCGTAATCATCTGTTTTAGATGAAGATTAACTTTGTAAATTTTAGCAACTGGCGATGGATTTAAGGGCTTTAATGCAATACATTCCGCAGTGACGATTTTTTAAGAATAACCGGCACCCATCTCGACAGGCGGCCGGCGCTCACTGGCAGGATCAGAAACATTGAGACATCCCCTGTTGTTCGCACTTATTTGGTGCGTTTTCAGCCAACCTTTGTACGCGGAATCATCGGGTTCCTGGTTGCGTAATGGCTGGAAACCCTACGCCGATAACTTTGAGGGCACCGCGAATGCGTTCCGCGATGAGCGTGAACACTGGCTAAAATCCCGATTGAAGTTTTCCGGCAAAACCTCCCTGAACAGCGACGGAATGGATGGCGACATTGGCGTGTCTGCCGACAGCCTTGTCGGCAGCAGCGATGCTATCGGGTTTCACTATCGCGATGCCCGGTCCCACAAAAACCGCTCAGACGCCAACGCCACGTCGTTTCGGTACCGCTTTCCCGCCGGAGCCAACCAAGTCACCGTGGAAACCGGAAGTTCATATTACAGCCGTGCCATTACCAGTGGTGACAGGCGCTACAACGCCAGTGGCGAATCCAGTGTTGTAGGCGTCGGGGCCAGTCGTCCGCTGTTTTCAAGATTTGGTCTGGCGTTTGATGGTATTGCCCGCCATACCGGGCGGGACAGCCGCGCTCTGGAGAAGGGTAGCCTGGTATCAGAGAGCCGTTACGAACTGTCCTCAGTTGGCGTCAAGGCAAAGGGCGGTCATGAGCTTTGGGGTGGCTTGCAGGCCAGCACTGGTCTTCTGGCGGTGAGCGGTCGCGAGTACAGTGCAACCGATTACCGGTTGAAGGAAGATGTCGGGCGCGAAGACGCGTTCTACAAAGTGGCCATGTCCGCTTCGCTGGAACAGGAGCTCTATCGCTGGCGGTGGCGGATTCACGGCCGTTACCAGTTCGCTGATGAAGATCTTCCGGTGTCGGAGTATCTGACCGTGGCCGGTCCCTCCATGATGGCCGGTTTTAACGGCCAATCCGTGTCGGTTGTTCAGGGTGGCTGGTTGCGCCTGGATACTGCCAGCCCCTCGTGGCATATGCCATTTATGGATGGTGTACTTTCCAGCGTGAATTTTGCGGTGTTGCACGGCTGGGTTCCATACTCCGAAACCCAGTCCGACCGCCACGGCCGGGCCAGTGCTGGCCAGGTTTCACTGAAGTTCGAGGGCCGTGCGTTCACGGCCAATGTCAGCGTCGGCCGTATGATTCGTGCCTCCACGACGGCCATGACGATGCCCGAACGCCCGGACGTTCGGTTCTCTCTCACCATGGGTATCTGATTTCTTCCCTAACTCCTCTCTGATGCCTCTCTGGCTCCCTGTGGCCAGCCTGCCTTACGAAGATGTCACTTGAGACGGCGCCCGTCGCAGGTGCTACATTAAAAAGTCGATGGACATTTTTCGAGGTGGGACCTACATGCATTCAGGGAAACGATGGCTGATCGGCCTGGTATTGCCGGGGCTGCTCTACGCCCATGTGGCGGGGGCTCTTGAGTTCAGGGAGATAGTGGACAAGGCCAAAGCAAGGGCTGAAGGTGAGTATCAGCCGCCACCTCCGGTGCCTGGGTTTCTCAGAAACCTGAGCTACCGAGACTACCAATCCATCCGCTTCAATCCGCAGGCCAGCCTTTGGCGCGAGGGACGCTCCCGATTCCAGGTGATGATGGTGCCGCCGGGGAGTTATTACACCCACACGGTCAAGCTGAATGAGGTGGATGCCGACGGCGTCACACCCATCCCGTTTGATAAATCCGGCTTCAGCTTCCCGGACCCGGAACTCGCCAAAAGGGTTCCCGCAGACCTGGGATATTCAGGTTTTAAGCTCACGTACCCGATGGGCAGTGGTGAGGAACAGAACCAGTTTCTGGTCTTTGCCGGCGCAAGCTATTTTCGGGGCGTTGGTGCCGATAACCACTTTGGCCTGTCGGCGCGTGGTATAGCAATTGACACCGGGCTGCCTTCTGGGGAGGAAGTGCCATCGTTTGTTGAATTCTGGCTTGAGCGGCCGGGAGGCGGCAGTGAGCGTATGCGGGTTTACGGCCTATTGGATGGCCCAAGCGTCGCCGGCGCCTACCGTTTCGATATTCAGCCCGGCCCGACCACACGTATTGATGTCACTGCTGAGTTGTTCTACCGCAACCCGGTGGATCAACCGGGCCTGGCGCCGCTGACGTCGATGTTCTATTACGGCGAGAATACCGCCAGGCCCCGGGGTGAATGGCGGCCCCAGGTACACGATTCAAGCGGGCTGCTGATTCATGACCAGGGTGCCGGCGAATGGTTGTGGCGACCTCTGAAAAATCCATCTCGCCTCCGGCTCAGTTACCTTCAGGTTGATCGCCTGGCTGGCTTCGGGTTGATGCAGCGGGACACCCAGTTTGACCAGTTTGAGGACGCCGAGGCTCGATATGACAAACGGCCCAGTGCGTGGGTTGCGCCAAGGCAGGGATGGTCGAACGGCGAGGTCGTGCTGGTTGAAATTCCCACCAACGCGGAAACCAACGACAACATCGTTGCCTTCTGGAAACCGAAGGAGCCAGTAGAGCAGGGTGACCACCGGGCGCTAGCCTACAGCCTTCGTTTTGGCGACGAGGACGTATCCGGGCAGAGCACCGGGCGCGCACTGCAAACGTTTGTCGGAGATGGCAACCGCCCTGGAGGTGGCACGGAAGAGGGGGCCTACCGAATCATTGTTGATTTTGCAGGAGGGCCATTGGACGATCTTAAGCCCAATGCTGCCATCGTCAGTAAGGTCAGTGAAGGGAGCGGAAACAGCGACGCCGTTGAGATCATAGAGCATTTTGTTGAATACGTTGAGGCGGATGGCTCCTGGCGCCTGTCGATGCTGGTTCGCCCCGTCGGTGACAAGGCCCCGGTCCTCCGCGGGCAACTCCTGCTTGATAATGAGCCACTGACCGAGACCTGGACCTATTCTATAAACCCGGATTCCGGGCTTGCACAGAAGCAATAGAGCGGAGATTTGTTCATGCCGGAAACCTTATGCCAGCAGGCGATCGAGAGGGTCATGACCTATCTGCGCGACGATGGCGTGGAGTTGGACGCGGAAACCTGTCGACAGGTGCTGCGTTTGGTCGATAACGCCATGAAGGACGGTGGTGGGCTGGATTTGCCCGCTCGGTGTATTGAGCTCGTGCCGGACTACTTCAACCGGCCGGGAATGGAGATCCCGGCGCCCATTCCACCCCTTATGCGCGGCCACCTGGGGTACTACCCCCATGACTGAGGTTGTTAATGCCGCTCCCGGCGAACGTTCAGGGACCTGGCGCCGCACCGCCACTGTCCGTCGCTTTTTCCTGACACTGTTTGTGGTTGGGCAAACCGTTGTTGCCAGTTACTTCCTGCTCTGGATTCTGCCGTATCACGGCGGAACATGGGTAGAACTCGGCCTGCTTGCGCTTTTTATCCTTCTTTATATGTGGATTGCAGTGGGATTCTGGACGGCAGTGTTTGGTTTCGTGCTCAGGCTGATAGGTGGCGATCGTCACAGCCTTCTCAAACGCCATCCGGAGTCGGAACTGGAAAACACGGCGCTGGCCAAAACCGCCATCGTTATGCCGATCTACCACGAGCCCGTGAAATGGACGCTCAGCGGGTTGAAGGCGGTCTATCAGGACATTGAACGGACCGGGCAGCTGGACCGCTTTGAATTTCATATTATCTCCGACAGCAGGGACCCGAACGTCTGGCTCCAGGAACAGACCGAGTGGCACCGGCTGTGTGAAGAGCTCGGGGCTGAAGGGCGGCTGTTCTATCGTCGTCGGCGCGTCAATCTTAATTTCAAAAGCGGCAACGTTGCGGACTTTCTGCGGCGTTGGGGCCGCCGTTACCGTTATATGGTTGTGCTGGATGCCGACAGCCTGCTAAGCGCGGGAACCATCGTGAAAATGGTGCAACTGATGGAGCGGGAACCCAACGTGGGTATCCTGCAGACCGCACCCACCATTATCAACGGTGAGTCTCTCTTTGCCAGAGTGCAGCAATTCGCGAACCGCCTTTACTCGTCGTTATTCGCTACTGGCCTGGCAGCCATACAGATGGGAGACGCTGCCTTCTGGGGCCACAACGCCATTCTGCGCGTTGAGCCCTTTATGACGCACTGCGGTCTTCGCAAGCTGCGGGGCTTCGGGCTTTTTCGCGGGCCCATCATGAGTCACGATTTCGTCGAAGCGGCCTACATGGGGCGCGCGGGTTATGAGGTGTGGCTTGAGCCTGAGCTTGGAAACAGTTTTGAGGAATCACCGCCCACCATTTCGGATGAACTCTCCCGGGACAATCGCTGGTCCAGAGGAAATCTCCAGCATCTCTGGATCCTGCTGTTCGGGCGGAAGTTGCGCCTGGCCCACCGGATGGCACTGCTTAACGGCATCATGGCGTACCTTGCGTCGCCGCTCTGGTTGGCATTCCTGATTCTGACGACCGTTGAAGCCGTGCAAATGACGGTCGCCAGCATCAATTATTTCCCGGAAGGGCATCAGGGGCTATTCCCCCTATGGCCGGAATGGCGGCCGGAATGGGCTATCGGGCTTGCGCTGAGCACCCTGTCGCTGCTGTTCCTGCCAAAGTTCCTGGCCATTTTTGATGCTGTAGTACACGGCCTTGTGCGGGGCTTTGGAGGCGTCTGGCGGCTGTTTCTGAGTGTGTTGCTGGAAATCGTCGTTTCCGTCCTGCTGGCTCCGGTCCGGATGATGGCCCACAGCCGATACGTCCTTGGGGCTCTACTCAACGTCTCTTTGTCCTGGGCAGGGCAAAATCGCACAGAAGAAACGACATGGCGGGACGCTTTTCTGACCCAGTTTCCCGGCATGCTCGTGGGCGCAGGCTGGTCCGCCTTCGCCTGGAGTCTGGACCCCATGTTTTTCCTCTGGTCCTTGCCCGTCGCGGTGCCACTTGTGTTGGCGGCCCCGACATCGGTGATGCTCAGCCGTGTAGGGCTGGGCCGGGAGTTCCGAAAAAAAGGGCTTTTGGTGATTCCGGAAGAGCTTACGCCGGTCGAAGTATTGAACGACGCCAGAAGCGCGAGGGCCGTGGAAAATGGGGCCACGGTGATTACCGCTGTGGAGGCCGCCGTGATCCGGCCGAGCCTGAATCAGCTTCATCTGGCCCTGGCGCGCGCTGAACGCCATCCCAGAAGGGCTGAGTTGCTGGCGCCATTGGTACGACGACTCGCCGACAAAGGGCCGGACTCGCTGTCCCGGAACGAACTCAGCCAAGTGTTTCGTGACCGCACAGCGTTGGCGGAACTGCACCGGCTTGCCTGGCGTTCCTCGCCAGACAGTTTCTGGGGACGGCGAATATCCAGTTTGGGCAAGACAAAGCCTCAAGAGTAAAGAGCCTCAACCTAAGACGGGAGCATGACATGGACAGACGCACACTGATCAAAACCTTCGTCAGTCTGGCAGGAGCCCAGGCATTGCCCCTCTCGGCATTGATGTACAGTGGTTCCAGCGTGGCGGGCGAGGTTGGTGAGCCCAAGCCATTCAGTTACGCGTGGCTGAAAGGCCATGCGCGGGCCTTGGCCGGTGAACCCTGGGTGTCACATGAAGGGGAGTTGCCCGGCTCGTTGAAGAATCTGTCCTGGGACGATTACCAGGCGATCGGCTTTCGCCCCGAAGAAGCGCTTTGGCGTAACGACGACAATGCGTTCCAGGTGCAGCTCTTCCATCTTGGCCTCTACTTCAAAACCCCGGTGCGCATCCACGAAGTGGAAGATGGCGAGGCCCGGGAGCTTGCGTACAAGCCGGAATATTTCCGATATGAGGGTGAACAACCCCTGGGAACCCTGCCGGAGGATCTTGGCTATGCCGGTTTCCGTGTTCACTTCCACACGGACTACGAGCGCGACCTGGCCGCTTTCCTGGGCGCCAGCTACTTCCGGGCGGTGGGGTCAGAGATGCAATACGGGCTCTCCGCCAGGGGCCTGGCGATCGACACCGCACTGGAAAGCGGGGAAGAGTTCCCGCAGTTTTCGGCCTTCTGGCTGGAGAAACCGAAACCGGGCAGCCAGAACATGGTGGTCTATGCACTTCTGGATTCGCCCAGCACGACCGGTGCCTATGCCTTTACGTTGACCCCGGGACGGAACATGGTGATGAGCGTGGATGCGGCGCTATACCCGAGAAAACCCATTCAGCGGGTGGGGGTCGCGCCACTGACCAGTATGTACCAGACCGGTGAGAATGATCGCCGCATGGCCTATGACTGGCGCCCGGAAATTCACGATTCGGACGGGCTGTCGATCCTGAACGGGCAGGGCGAATGGCTGTGGCGGCCACTGGTCAACCCTCGTTCGATCCGGGTAAATACGTTTGTTGACAATAATCCTCGTGGGTTTGGTTTGTTGCAGCGCGACCGTGTCTTTGCCAATTATCAGGATGACGGCGTGTTCTACGAGAAGCGTCCGAGCACCTGGGTTACGCCCCACGATGACTGGGGCAAGGGTAGCGTGATGCTGGTGGAGATCCCCACCAAGGACGAGACGTTCGACAATATCGTCGCCTTCTGGCACCCCGAGAAGCCCATGGAGCCCGGGCAGGAGTATCTCTATTCCTACACGCTGTCATGGGGAGCCGAGCCGCCGATGGAGCCAGAGGAGCTGGCCACGGTTCAGGCCACGCGTACGGGATTGGGTGGCGTTGTCGGGCAGGAGAGAGAATACTTCTCCTGGCGGTTTGCCGTGGACTTTGCCGGAGGCGCGCTGCCGCTGGTGGGAGACGATGCTGAGGTAGAACCGGTGATAACGGCCAGCCGCGGGGAGGTGGAAATCACGTCTGCACGACCACTGGATTCCATTGGTGGCTATCGGGCTATGTTTGACCTGGTGCCCGACGACTCCCTGGAGCCGATTGACCTGCGCCTTCAGCTCAAGCTCGGCAATCAGGTCCTTACCGAAACCTGGTTGTACCAGTACACACCGCCTCCCAAGGACGAGCGCACGCTCTATTAGCGTCGCCTCCGGGCGGTGATGGCTGCCTCTCTGTCAACAATAAAGCAGCCAGGTAATCCAGGATTGTTGACAATAATCGAGTTAGGGCGTAGATTTCCGGTAATTCCAGTCACTATTGTTGACAAAATATGCCGGAAGCTATCGCCCAAACCTATACCCGTGCCGATGAAGCCTTCGATTGTCTGCAAACGGCCATCGTAAAGGGCGACCTTGCCCCTGGCGAAAAAATCGGCGAAGTCGAACTTTGCTCCCGTTTCAATCTTACCCGTGGCCCGCTGCGCGAGGCGCTTGGCCGCCTTGAATCCCGAGGGTTACTGGTACGCCGGCCCCACGCCGGGGTAAAGGTGGTCTCAGTCAGCGCTGATGAACTCATGGAACTCTACCGCATTCGCGAAACCATGGAGGGGCTCGCCGCCCGTCAGGCCGCCGAGCGAATGACCGATCAGGAAATCGCTGACCTGTCCGCCACCCTTGATAGCCATGAGCGAATGATCGAACAGGCCCAGGGCCAGGCTTACTATCAGGCGGAAGGCGACTACGACTTCCATCACCGCATTGCCACCGGCAGTCGCAACACCAAACTCGCACAAATGCTGCTGGGTGATCTTTACTATATGGTCCGTATGTACCGTTATCGTTTGAGCACCTCATCCGGGCGCCCTCACATGGCGCTTGGAGAGCATCGCAGAATTGTTGAAGCCATCGCTCAGCGTGACGGCGAGCTGGCGGAATTCCTGATGAAACGACACATCCATGCGGCCCGCAGAAACATCGAGAAAAAGATCCAGCAAGGCGATTTAACGATCTAGAACCATCACACCAAATAACGAGGTTACTCATGTCCAAAACACTATCCCCAGGCGCACGCTTCCGCAACGCCCTGAAAGAAAACCACCCCCTACAGATTGTCGGTACCATCAACGCCTATACTGCCATGATGGCGGAAAAGGTCGGTCACCAGGCCATCTACCTGTCCGGAGGCGGTGTTGCCAATGCTTCCTATGGTTTGCCGGATCTGGGCATGACCACTCTGAACGATGTGGTCGAGGATGTCCGCCGCATCACTGCGGCCACCGACGTCCCGCTGCTGGTAGACATCGATACCGGATGGGGCGGGGCCTTCAACATTGCTCGCACAATCCGTGAAATGGAACGCGCTGGCGCTGCGGCGGTTCATATCGAGGATCAGGTGGCCCAGAAACGCTGTGGTCACCGACCGAACAAAGAAATCGTCTCCCAGGAAGAAATGGTGGATCGCATCAAGGCCGCCGTGGATGCCCGTCAGGACGATGACTTTTTCATCATGGCCCGCACCGATGCGTTCCAGAAAGAAGGTCTGGAAGCGGCCATTGAGCGCGCAAAGGCCTGCATTGAGGCAGGCGCCGACGGCATTTTCGCCGAAGCGGTGACCGAGTTGGAGCACTACAAGGCCTTTTCTGAAGCCCTGGACGTGCCGGTGCTGGCCAATATTACCGAGTTCGGTGCCACGCCGTTGTACAATCGCAAGGAGCTTGCAGAAGCCGGCGCCGGTATGGTGCTGTATCCATTGAGTGCCTTTCGCGCCATGAACAAGGCGGCACTGACAGTTTACGAAAACATCCTCGAGAAAGGTGACCAGAAAGACGTGGTTGACCTTATGCAAACGCGGATGGAGTTATACGATTTCCTGAACTACCACGATTTCGAACAGAAGCTGGACGAGCTGTTCCAGCAGAAAAAGGGTTAATCAAAATCCAAACATTGATGAGGGGGAAAACCATGGCTGAAGCAAAACAACTCGGAGGCGCAGGTCTTCGCGGCCAGGTGGCTGGCGTAACGTCACTGTGTACTGTTGGCCAATCCGGCGCCGGCCTGACCTATCGTGGCTATGACATCAGCGACCTGGCGGACCACGCCCAGTTTGAGGAAGTGGCCTACCTGCTGCTGCGCGGCAAGCTACCTAACCGGCAGGAGCTTGAGGACTACAAGACAAAACTTGTGAGTATGCGTGAACTGCCATACGCCGTGAAATCTGTCCTGGAGCACATTCCCAAAGACGCTCACCCCATGGATGTGATGCGCACCGGCTGCTCAATGCTGGGCAACCTGGAAACGGAGACCGACTTCAGCCAGCAGAACGACAAGATCGACCGCATGCTGGCGCTGTTCCCGGCCATCATCACCTACTGGTACCGCTTCGCCCATGAAGGCGTGCGTATCGATACCGCCAGCGACGTGGATTCCATTGGTGGCCATTTCCTGGAACTGCTTCACGGCAAGAAACCCAGTGAACTGCATGAGCGCGTTATGAACGTGTCGCTGATTCTTTATGCAGAGCATGAGTTCAACGCCTCTACCTTCACGGCTCGTGTGTGTGCTTCCACCCTGTCGGATATCCACAGCTGCGTGACCGGTGCCATTGGTACCCTGCGCGGCCCGCTCCACGGTGGTGCCAATGAGGCGGCCATGGCGCTGATCCAGAAATTCCAGACCCCGGACGAAGCCGAGAAAGGCCTGCTGGGCATGCTGGAGCGCAAAGAGAAGATCATGGGCTTCGGCCATGCGATCTACAGGGAGTCTGATCCCCGCAACGCCATCATCAAGAAATGGTCGGAGGAGCTCGCCAGGGAAGTGGGTGATACCGTTCTGTACCCGGTATCGGTTCGTTGTGAGGAGGTCATGTGGCGCGAGAAGAAGCTGTTCTGCAACGCCGACTTCTTCCATGCCTCCGCCTATCACTTCATGGGTATCCCGACCGAACTGTTTACCCCCATCTTCGTGATGTCGCGGGTGTCTGGTTGGACCGCCCACGTGAAAGAACAGCGTGAGAACAACCGCATCATTCGCCCAAGTGCCGACTACGATGGCCCGGCGGATTCTAAGTGGGTGCCGATCGACGAGCGGCCGTAATCCGATAAACCAGAATTTGAGTACCGCCCATGAACACTGATTACCGCAAACCCCTCCCGGGCACCGACCTGGAGTATTTTGACACCCGTCAGGCTGTGGAAGACATCCAGCCTGGCGCCTACGACAAACTGCCGTACACCTCCAAGATCCTGGCAGAGCAGCTGGTTCGTCGTTGTGACCCGTCGGCCTTGACGGATTCCCTCAAGCAGCTGATCGAGCGCAAACGGGACCTGGATTTTCCCTGGTACCCGGCCCGCGTGGTTTGCCATGACATCCTTGGCCAGACGGCCCTGGTGGATCTGGCTGGCCTGCGCGATGCCATCAAGGAAAAGGGTGGTGATCCGGCGAAAGTCAATCCGGTGGTGCCCACCCAGTTGATCGTGGATCACTCGCTGGCCGTTGAGCACGCCGGTTTCGAGAAAGACGCGTTTGAGAAAAACCGTGCCGTGGAAGACCGTCGCAACGACGACCGCTTCCACTTCATCAACTGGACCAAGACGGCGTTCAAGAACGTGGATGTGATTCCTCCGGGCAACGGCATCATGCACCAGATCAACCTGGAGAAGATGTCGCCGGTGGTTCAGAACCGCGACGGTATTGCGTATCCGGACACCTGCGTGGGAACCGACAGCCACACGCCCATGGTAGACGCCCTTGGCGTTATCTCCGTGGGCGTGGGCGGCCTTGAAGCCGAAAGCGTAATGTTGGGCCGCGCCTCCATGATGCGCCTGCCGGACATCGTGGGTGTGGAACTCACGGGCAAGCTGCAACCGGGGATCACCGGTACCGACATGGTGCTGGCCATCACTGAATTCCTGCGTAAAGAAAGGGTGGTGGGTGCCTACCTGGAATTCTACGGCGAAGGCGCAGACAGCCTCACCGTAGGTGACCGGGCCACCATCTCCAACATGACTCCGGAATACGGTGCCACGGCGGCGATGTTCTATATCGACGGCCAGACCATCGATTACCTCAAGCTGACCGGGCGTGAAGACGACCAGGTCGCCCTGGTTGAGAAATACGCCAAAGATACAGGCCTGTGGGCCGACAGTATGAAAAACGCCGAATACGAGCGAGTGCTGACGTTTGACCTGTCCAAGGTGCACCGTACGCTGGCAGGCCCGTCCAACCCCCACGCGCATCTTCCCACCTCCGAACTGGCCGAGCGCGGTGTTGCCGGCAAATGGGAGAAGGAAGAGGGCAAGATGCCGGACGGCGCGTGCATCATCGCCGCGATTACCAGTTGCACGAACACCAGCAACCCCCGCAATATGGTGGCCGCAGGCCTGATCGCCCGTAACGCCAACAAGCTGGGCCTGACTCGCAAGCCCTGGGTAAAGACTTCCCTGGCGCCGGGCTCCAAGACGGTAAAAATGTATCTGGAAGAAGCCAGCCTGATGTCCGAGCTGGAAGAACTCGGCTTCGGCGTGGTGGCGTTCGCCTGCACCACCTGCAATGGCATGAGCGGCGCACTGGACCCGAAGATCCAGAAGGAAATTGTTGATCGGGACCTGTATTCCACTGCCGTGCTTTCGGGCAACCGGAACTTTGACGGCCGGATTCACCCCTACGCCAAGCAGGCGTTCCTGGCATCACCGCCACTTGTGGTGGCGTATGCGATTGCAGGCACCATCCGTTTCGACATCGAGAAAGACGCCTTGGGTCACGACAAGGATGGCAACCCCATCACCTTGAAGGACATCTGGCCGGATGATGCGGAAATTGATGCCATCGTGAAGTCCAGCGTGAAGCCGGAGCAGTTCCGCAGCACGTACATACCGATGTTCGACATCACCCGGGATGCGCACGCCAACACCAACCCGAACTACGACTGGCGCCCCCAGAGCACCTACATTCGCCGCCCGCCGTACTGGGAAGGTGGCATGGTAGGCGAGAAAACCCTCAAGGGTATGCGCCCGTTGGCGGTGTTGCCGGACAACATCACCACCGACCACCTGTCGCCGTCCAACGCGATTCTGATGGACAGCGCAGCCGGTGAATACCTACATAAAATGGGTGTGCCGGAGGAAGACTTTAACTCCTACGCCACCCATCGGGGCGATCACCTGACGGCACAGCGTGCTACCTTCGCCAACCCGAAACTGTTCAATGAAATGGTTCGGGACGAGAGCGGCAAGGTGAAGCAGGGTTCCCTGGCGAGGGTTGAGCCGGAAGGCAAGGTCACCCGCATGTGGGAAGCCATCGAAACCTACATGGAACGAAAGCAGCCGCTGATCATCATCGCTGGCGCCGACTATGGTCAGGGTTCCTCCCGTGACTGGGCGGCCAAGGGCGTGGCCCTGGCAGGTGTGGAAGCCATCGTGGCTGAAGGCTTTGAGCGCATTCACCGTACCAATCTCGTCGGCATGGGCGTTATGCCCCTGCAGTTTGAGGAAGGCACCACGCGGCAAACCCTGGGTATTGATGGTACTGAAACCTACGACGTAGAGGGCACAGCTGCACCGCGTGCACAACTCACCCTGGTTGTCCACCGCAGCAATGGCAGCACCGAGCGTGTGCCCGTGATCTGTCGTCTGGATACAGCGGAAGAAGTGTCTATCTATAGTGCTGGTGGTGTGCTTCAGCGCTTTGCCGAGGACTTCCTGCAATCGGAGGGCGCCGCATGACCCAGGTGCCACAGATCAAAGTTCCCGCCACCTACATGCGTGGCGGCACCAGCAAGGGCGCGTTCTTTCGGTTGAAGGATCTGCCCGAGGCGGCACAAGTCCCGGGCAAAGCCCGGGATAACCTCCTGCTGCGTGTGATCGGCAGCCCGGACCCTTACCAGAAGCAGATCGACGGCATGGGCGGTGCTACCTCCAGCACCAGCAAGACCGTGATCCTGGCCGAGCCAACACAACCGGACCACGACGTGGACTACCTCTTTGGTCAGGTCTCCATCGACAAGCCTTTCGTCGACTGGAGCGGGAATTGCGGCAACCTGAGCGCTGCCGTCGGCGCATTCGCCATCAATGGTGGTTTCGTTGCCCAAGAGCGTATTCCGGAAAACGGTATTGCCACGGTTCGCATCTGGCAGGCCAATATCCGGAAAACCATCGTAGCCCGCGTTCCCATCACCAATGGTGAAGTGCAGGAAACCGGTGATTTCGAACTGGACGGCGTGACCTTCCCGGCGGCCGAAGTTCAGGTGGAATTCATGGACCCCGCCGACGGCGAAGGTGCCATGTTCCCCACCGGCAACCTGGTGGACGACCTGGAAGTACCCGGTGTTGGCACCCTCAAGGCCACCATGATCAATGCCGGCATTCCCACCATCTTCCTGAATGCAGACGATATTGGCTACAAGGGCACGGAACTGCAGGACGATATCAACAGCAACCCCGAAGCGCTGGCCATGTTCGAAACCATCCGCGCCCACGGCGCCATGAAGATGGGCCTGATCAAGAGCGTGGAAGAGGCCGCCAGCCGCCAGCACACGCCCAAGGTCGCGTTTGTGGCAAAGCCGTCTGACTATGTGTCTTCCAGTGGCAAAGCCATTGGGGCAGGGGATGTGGACGTGCTGGTGCGGGCCCTTTCCATGGGTAAGCTCCACCACGCGATGATGGGCACCGCCGCCGTTGCTATTGCTACCGCCGCTGCCGTACCGGGAACTCTGGTTAACCTGGCCGCTGGCGGCGGTGACAGAACCTCAGTGACCTTCGGTCACCCATCAGGCACCTTGCAGGTCGGTGCGGAAGCCAGCCTGGTCAACGGCCAGTGGACAGCCACCAAAGCCATCATGAGCCGCAGCGCGCGAGTGCTTATGGAAGGTTGGGTGAGGGTGCCCGGGGATTCGTTCGAGTTGTAGAGATGTCCCAGTGAGTGTGTAAGGAAATTGTCGGATTACGGCCCGATGGGCGTAATCCGACGGCTGTACCCAAGAGCCTCTGCGGTGTCGAGGTCACCGCAAGAGCCAATCCCCGGCCGCAATTGCGTCATCGTTTAATCCTTTCATCTGTCGTTCTCCCTGTTTTTTACAGATTTCCATAGGTATTGCGCATCCTCTGTGATGAGCAGGATGTGGATGGGTGATAGCAGAAGAATAACCAGCTAAAAATAGACTATCTAAAACAACCAGGTAGTTGCTTTGAGTGTTCGGTGCAAAGGAAATGAAACAACAAGTGTATAAAAACTCAACGCCTTATATCCGGCTAGGTTACACACGGTCTTAGTTGTTGTGGCGTCAGAATACTTTACGCATCTTAATACTGATCCGCCGCTAAAGCGCGGTTTTTATATTGGAATCGCTATAACACGAACTATTTAAATGCTTTTATATAATCGAACCCCATAAACGAGCGCTCCAAAACTTACATGAAAATTCACATGGCGCTTAAGGCGATGCATTGACACGGATCTGATGTCGAAGATGCTTACACCTGAATCTATGCAATAATTGGATTTTAAATCTAAGTTGTTTAAATAAAAGGATTTTCAATAACTGGTATGGCTGATGCTTATAGAGGTTTACCGCTGACTTGCTTGCCTGAATTTCAGCTGCCAGCGTTTACAATTCAAGGAGAGATAGTTATGAAAACTGAACTAAAAAGAACGCTCTTATCAACTCTTATCGTGCCATTTGCACTGGTGGCGACATCTGCCAGCGCAGACCTGATTAACGAATGGGACTATGACGTCGATAGCGGCTTCAGTGGCGCGGATTTCACCGCAGCAGACGGCGAGAACGACGGAAGCACTGATACCACTGACGAAAATGTGATTTCGTGGGGCGGCGCTGATGATGAAGACCGTTCGTCTGTCTCGATCGAAGATGTTAACGGGTCTGGGCTTATGACCAATGGGGATGCCGTAGCCGGTGGAACATTTACCCATGACAACAACATCATTGACGCTGATTATGTTGCGCTGACGGGTTTTGATCTGACGTCTACGTTGACGCTAACCCCGACTGATCCAGCTGGTCCAGCGCTACCTCCGACCTCCATTACCTTTATGAGCTTCTTCAGTGAAACGCTCAACAGGGATGACCCTGCAGACTGTGGATTCCCATCGACCTCCGGGTGCGATGACATTTTCACAATCGATAATTTTGACGAGCTAGGTGCCGTGGAAAATGGCATGGGCGGTTTCGAGTTCGCCCAGTCGTTCGTCCTTGACGACTATAAGTACACGGTGTTTCTTGAGTTGGTTGGTCTCGGTGTCCTGGATGACGACGCCTGTTTAGCAGCGGGCGCACAAATTGGATGTGTTGGTCTTCTGACTGAAGAAGACACTGCCAATGAGTTTGACACCAATTTCCGGATCACAGCTTCAAAAGTACCGGAGCCAGGCACCCTGGCACTGCTGGGTCTCGGCCTCGCCGGTCTTGGTCTGTCCCGCAGGAAAAAAGCAGCAAATGCCTAACGTTTGATCAACTATAACGTTTAGACGATAGTGCATGAATAAAGAAGCCCTCACCTCTCTGTGGGGGCTTTTTTTATTTTGAGCTTGTCCCGGTACGGACAGCCTTGACGTTTATTCAGAATCGCTCAGGTGCTGGTCAGGCAACCTCCCTCTCATTTGCCTCGTAGCTGGTATCCGGTCTCGCCGGCAAGTATCGCCCGTCGTCAGTAATCAGCGACCAGACATCCGGGCGGCGCTTCTTTATGCCGTCAATCAGGGACGCTGCTTCGGTGAAGGCAGGGCGGCGGCGACCGTGGTACTCCATGACGGGCCCTACATGATCAAATTCCACACCAAATCGCTTCAAGAGACGCAGTTGTGCGGGCTCCATGACTGCCATCCAATGAGTTATGCCATGGTTGACCGACATCTGGAGGATGGCTGAGAAAAGCCCCAGGCTGATATAGGGCATGGCGCGTTTGCCATTTTCAGCATCGCTGTAACAGGTGAAATCACTGATGCCTGAGGTGGATTCGTCCTCATTGAGTCGCCGCCGGAACTCCCGGCTGACCGCCATCCGGGATATTTCAGCAATGTTCTCTCGGCGAGCGCCGGCAAATGCTTTCTGTGCATGCAGATCCATCTGGGGGAGACAAGGACCTTCCATGGGAAAGTCGGCCTGTTCCGGGGTCTCACCCGCCATAACGAGACGTACGGCAGCGACGCTGTCTCCCGTTATCCGGTGTCGGATCAAGGCATGTGCGGATCGAGGGTCGTATGCATCGTGCTCCCGTTTATCCGCAAAGCAATTCGGGTCCTCGAAAGGCTTGTCAATGCAATAAACCTGATACCGGACTGCAAAGACTTCGTTAATCGTTTCAGGACACATCGCCAACTGGACATTGAATACCGAGTTGAAAATGGTGCTGACGTCTTCGTAAGCGGGCTGGTTTATTGTTTTGTCTGCTTCGTGCTGAAGTGCAAACCCTGTGTGCATCTCTAAATCCTCATTCTGTCCCATTCAGGGCGCTGTTAGAGCGATGGTCGCAGTGAAAAAGAGCGCCGTCTGGCGTACTACGGGTGTATCGAGGCTACAGCTCATCAGACCTCGGAACGCTTTATCCTGGGCACGTAACGTCCGGGCGCCAGGATAAAATTAGGGTCAACCGTGGCTTTCAGTTGACTGGCAAGTCTGGAAAACGCAGAGTCGCCGGTATTCAAAATTCCCATCGCATCATTGTTGAGGCGGTAGGGCAGGAAGCCTTCCTGTTGCCCCGCGCTGACCAGTGCGCGATAGCAGTCATTGGCTTTTGCGGTCGCATCAGCATCGCTGCGGTCAAAGAGCAGGGGAACAGTCGAGTCGAAGCAGCGATCATTTACGGTTGTCAATGTAATAAGTGGATTGACGCCGTACTGGGGGCAAACTCTCTCGATCATGTTGATATAACGGCGAACGTCGTCCCCTCGTATCGGGACCAACGGCGCGAACCATATGAGCCCGCAGCCATCGCGGGCGGGGTTTTTGGGTTGTCCGGGCGGTGGCAGATTGCCTGAGCGCCAATACGCCAGTGCTAGCGCGACATCGTTGGGGGAGCCATGCATGATTTCCAGTGCTCCGGAGAGCGTATCCGCCATGCCCTTAACCCGTGTGGCCAATCTGCCAGGCAGTAAGCGGGCAACAGCCTGGACCGTGCTAACCTTCCGTCGGTTAATAAAGATGAGGCGGTCGGTTACTGGGCCAAGAAGTCGTCGTAGCGTGCGTCGGGCCGCGCGGGCGACTTCCTTCGACGCATAAATGGCACCAACCCCGCTCCAAGCCGGAACGCCGTGACTGTTGGCCATACTTTCAACTTCACGGGCAGGCAGAACACCGTTAACAGCCTTGTCCTCTGGAAAGGGCGTCATCATCGAGAGCATGCGTTGGCTGTTGAGCAGGTTGATTGCCACCACAGAACCGCCGAGGGCTCGCAACACGGCCCTGACAGTGGGGATCAGTGCTTCCAGTTTGGCATCGTCTTTTGTCGAGAAGAAAAATGCCGTCACGGTTTCGGGAGCGGGCGCGAGGGCGATGGTCATATTTACAACCACGCCGAAATTCCCCTGGCTGAAAAGTCCGTCAAGATAGGGGCCCAGTCCCCACTTGAAAAGCCCGTCTACTTCCGCTGCGCCGAGTTCGCTGAGCGGCGTCTGGTATCGGGTACCATCGGGCAGGATTGCTTCAATCTTCGTCACTGCCGCAAAATGGTCTGTAATAGGCGTGATGCCGTAACCCCGTTCAAGGGCGTTACCGAGAATGCTACAAGTGGGGCCTGCACCGGTCACTGGAACGAGATAATTTCCTTCTTGATGATCAAGAAAATCCCTCAGGGCACCTTGGGTTACGCCAGGCTCAACAGTCACAACGCCCATTTCAGGGTCAAAACCGGAAATACGGTCAAGCCGGCTCAGATCAAGAATGATACAGTCGTCTTCAACAGGGTTTGCACTGCCGTAGCCCCAGTTATTACCGGTGCTCACGGGGTAAACCGCGACCTGCCAACGTTGCGCGACCTGCAGAACCGCTGCCACCTGTTCCTGATTCTCTGGCCGAAGCACGGCCGGAATAGCACGGCTTGTACCTGTTGTGGAGGCACCGAAGTTCTCTGCGCCAGCCACGACTACTCCAGATTCACCCAGAATAGTGAGCCATTCGGCAATTGCAGATTTGGTATAGGTGCTGGTCACTGGCGTTTCCACGGTTTATTGATGTCGTTGACAGTTGTTAAGGTTAGCTGACGGGTTGTTCATAATTAGGTCGAAATTATAGGCGAGATAAGGCTGGGAAGACCACGTTATAGTATTACGGCTTGGAAAACGGAAGGTGATAAAGAACTGAAATACAAACAATCAGTTAAAGCGAAATCACGGCATTTGTGCGAGGGTTATTTATTAAAGAATTTTAACTTACTTGCGTAATAACTTGTTAACTAAAGTAAATCAAGAATATAAAGTACTTGTTTGTATGTAACTAGTTGAAAATATTAATATTTAATAATTTACCGTTCTTTTATGTACTGTATTTGGACATGAATATTTTAAATGTATCAATATAATAATTACATGTGCGCTGAATTTAATGGTTTGTTCAACTAAGCTGAAATGGATAAAGCTTCTAAAAAGGGAAACAGTTCAATGTCAGCAACTTATGATCTGAACGATCGCCCCGACTACGATCACCTCTTACAGACGATTGCCGATTACGCCCTCAATTATCGGATAAAGAGCAAAGAGGCCATGAATACCGCCCGAAATTGCCTGATGGATACATTAGGCTGTGGCCTGCTCGCCCTGCGGTTCCCAGAGTGTACCAAACACCTCGGCCCATTGGTCGAGGGTACCGTCGTTCCGAATGGTGCCCGAGTTCCGGGAACGTCGTTCCGGCTGGATCCAGTAAAAGCCGCCTGGGATATTGGTTGCATCGTCCGCTGGCTGGACTACAACGATACCTGGCTTGCTGCCGAATGGGGCCACCCATCCGACAACCTGGGGGGGATTCTTGCGGTGGCTGACCACGTTTCCCAGAAACGGGTAGCGGAAGGCAAAGCGCCACTGGCCATGAAGGATGTGCTTGAAGCCATGATCATGGCCCATGAAATTCAGGGTGTATTGGCGCTGGAAAACTCCTTCAACAGGGTAGGACTTGATCACGTAGTACTGGTCAAGGTGGCGTCCACAGCCGTCACCGCGAAACTGATGGGCGCAAACCGGGAGCAGTTGCTGTCAGCGCTATCCCACGCCTGGGTTGACGGCCAGTCGTTGCGAACCTACCGCCACGCGCCGAATGCGGGCTCTCGCAAATCCTGGGCGGCAGGCGACGCCACCTCGCGCGCTGTGCGGCTGGCAGATATTGCCATGAGAGGGGAAATGGGTATCCCGAGTGCACTGACAGCGCCCCAGTGGGGTTTCTACGACGTGCTGTTCAGCAAAACCAACAAGGACCAGAAGCTCAAGCCCGAGGACAAACGTCAGTTTTCTTTGCCCCAGGATTTCGGCTCCTATGTGATGGAGAACATCCTGTTCAAGATTTCCTTCCCGGCGGAGTTTCACGCACAGACAGCGGCGGAAGCGGCAGTCACTCTGCACCCCCAAGTCAAAGATCGTCTGGAGGAAGTTGACCGCATTGTCATCACCACCCACGAGTCCGCTATCCGCATTATCTCCAAGCAGGGCAAACTCGCAAATGCCGCTGACAGGGACCACTGCCTGCAGTATATGACAGCAGTACCGCTGATTTTTGGCAGCCTGACTGCAGAGCACTATGAAGACAGCTTCCACCAGACTAACCCGGTCATCGACAGCATCCGGGAAAAGATGGAAGTGGTGGAAGATGAACGGTATACCCGTGAGTATCTGGAAGAGGACAAACGTTCGATCGCCAATGCCATCCAGGTGTTTTTCAAAGATGGCTCCAGTACGGACAAAGTCGCGGTTGAATACCCGATTGGTCACCGTAGGCGCCGGAAGGATGGGATCCCGCTGTTGGAAGACAAATTCTACAACAATCTGGCCACTCGGTTCCCTGGCCAGCGCTGCGAACAGATATTCCGGCTCTGCAAGGACCAGAAGGCCCTGGAAAGTACGTCTGTACACGAGTTTGCCGAGCTTTTCGTTATATAACACTGATACGGGAAAGTTACAGGTGTGTCAGTTTAATTTACATGCCAGAAAATAGGGTCACGTAAGTGCTAGAAACATAAACAGTTATAGTTATGGCACGAGCCATGCAATCGGTACTCCTGTGTACGCGACGTACGTCAGATCTATGGAGTACTGATATGAAAAAGATAACAACCATTCTTACAACAGGACTGCTCTTTGGTGCCTGTTCCTGGGTTTCAGCAGCGCCTATTCTCGCAATCAGTGACCAGGGAGGAGCGGCAGCCGGTCAGGCAGAGAGCGACTTCCTGGCCTCCCTGAGCGGTGGTTTCCTTACCGAAACCTTCGACGACAACACCTACTACACCCCCGGAACCCAGTCAGCCACCATTAGTTCCCAGGCCGGCGTCGGTTCCTTTGCCAGCGTGGTAGCAGGTTCGGGCGGTCTTTGTGACAGCGGCATCTACGACTGCGATAACGGCCTTGCGGTGCTGGATGCAGGCACAACGCCTTTCAATGGCCGCTACTCCGTCTCCGGTAACAACTGGCTGGATAGTATGGATGCTCGGGAAATGAACATATCCTTGGTGGCAGGCTACAACGCCATAGGCTTTTACATGACAGATCCGAACGACGCTGGGGGTCGGTTCTCGATTGGCGGTGTAGATTTCAACTTCGGGAATATCTTCGGTTCTGCACTGGGTAACGGAAGTATTTTTTACATCACATTGTTCGATACAGAAGGCTTGGGCAGTGTTTCTATTTTCTCCAATAACGCCAATGACGGGTACGGATTGGATAATGTAACCATCGGCATGGTAGCTGTTCCGGAGCCAGGCACATTGGCACTTTTAGGGCTAGGGCTTGTTGGGCTGCTGATGGCGCGTAAACGGCAGAAAAAATAGCCTACTATTAAGAGGCAACTGGCGATTTGAGAACCATGAATTGTCAGTTTCCTTTACACCGTACCGGGTTTGATTGCTCACCGGCGATTGCAGTTACGGAAATTTACAGTACACTGCTGTTCACGTAGCGCTGTATGTAGACGCACGGGATGCGTACTTTCATAGTTGCGAACAGCAAAAGGAGTTGGCGTGGCCCACGTCAGATTGTTCAGACACTACATCCATCTTCCGTATATCATTCTCGGCCTGATTGATTTTCTTGTGCTGGCGTTCGCCTTCGCGTTGGCCGTGTTTTTCCGCTATTTCGGCGACGTCTCCTTCTTCCTCGACAACTTGAGCTTTCTGTTGCCGTCAGCGGCCGTGTTTTCGGCAATCAACCTGCTCGTCATGGTAGCCCTTGGTGTTCATCAATCCCGCCTGGAAGAGGGTATGTCGGGGATGATGTTGCGCACCATTTTGGCCCTGATGGTCAGTGTCCCTATGTGCGGGTTTGCCTACCTGCTTAACAGCGAGTGGCTGTGGTACATCGGCACAAGCAGTGCATTGACCACTGGCTCGGTTTTCGGTTTTTTCCTTTTGGGCATTGCTCGCCTCTTCTTTTTTGCCACCGTCGGCAAGGAAAGCTTCAAACGAAAGGTGCTGGTATTGGGAGCTGGCTTCCGCGCCAGGCAGATTCACGAGGATCTTAGAACGCCATTCAACCGCAAGGGCTTTATACTGACCGGTTTCGTGTCGCTGCCCGATGAACCGGTTGAGGTCAGCCAAGACTACCTACTGAACATTCCAACCACGCTTCAGCAATACATTATCAAACACCCGGTTAATGAAATCGTGGTAGCTGTGGATGACCGCCGTAAAGGTCTGCCGATGGAAGACCTGCTGGAATGCAAAATGGAGGGAGTGCGGATTGTAGACGGCGCCGCGTTCTACGAAAGGGAATCCAGAAAAGTGGCCCTGGAAATGGTGACTCGTGGCTGGTTAGTGTTTTCCGACGGGTTCACCGTCTCGTCTGTTTTTGGGGTTGGCAAACGTTCCCTCGACATATTGTCTGCCGGTCTTCTTTTGCTGGTCAGCTTGCCGCTGATGCTGCTGACCGCCATCGCCATCAAGATTGAGGATGGCTTCAAAGCGAAGATATTTTACAGCCAGGAACGGGTGGGGCTTAACGGCCGCGTTTTCAAGGTCCATAAATTCCGTTCGATGATGACCGACGCCGAGAAAAACGGTGCGGTATGGGCCAGCAAGGATGATGCACGGGTTACCCGGGTAGGGGATTTTATCCGCAAGGTGCGCATTGACGAACTGCCACAAATTTTCAATGTGCTGAATGGTACTATGGCCTTCGTTGGCCCGCGGCCCGAAAGGCCGGTATTTGTAGAGCAGTTGTCGGAAAAGATCCCATTCTACAGCGAGCGTCATCGAGTCAAACCGGGTTTGACGGGGTGGGCCCAGCTTTGTTTTGCTTATGCGGACAATGAAGAGGACACTCGGGAAAAGCTCCGTTACGACCTCTACTACATCAAGAATCAAAGTCTGTTGCTTGATTTGTTGATTATAATTCAGACAGTGGAAGTGGTATTGTTCAAGAAAGGATCAAGGTAGTTTCGGGGCCAGCTCTCCCCGAGACATGGAAACAGACATGGACACAGAGAGGAATGATAATGTCATCGAAGTATTCACTGCAGGGACTCCTGCTGTCCCTCACGGCGGTAGTCTTTGTTGCAGGTTGTGCCGGGCCTCAGTCTTCATCTCAGGATGCTATTGACCAAGCCCTGAGTCTACAGACCTCAACGAGTGTGGACGAGTACATGCTTGGACCAACCGATGAAATCCAGATTTCAGTCTGGCGCAATGCAGACCTCAGCATGGTTGTGCCCGTACGACCGGACGGCAGAGTATCTATGCCGCTTATTGGTGATGTTCAGGCTACCGGTAAAACCCCCGAGGAACTGGCCAATGAAATCGAGATTGGCCTCACAGGCTTCATCCGCGAACCCCAGGTAACCGTTGTGGTCAAGTCCATGGGTAGTCACGAGTTCAGTGACCGTGTGCGGGTGACCGGTGCCGTCAATCAGTCCATCTCTGTGCCCCACCGGTCCGGAATGACGGTTCTGGATCTGGTATTGAGTGCAGGAGGCGCAAATCCTTTTGCTCAGCTCAATAATGCCATGCTTTACCGCGCCTTAGAGGACAGAATGGTGGCTATCCCGGTTCGCCTGGACGACATCCTCAACAAAGGGGACGTGTCAACCAACTACCGCATGCGGCCAGGGGATATCCTCACCGTCCCGGAACGGAATTTCTAAGACCAGCTAAACTGTTATTCGAAGCAAACCGCGGAACCGGGCAATAGGTAAGACAGATGGCACTTCCACTAAGTCAGCTCCCTTCAGAAATGATCAGAGAGGTCCGGTCACGAAAATGGCTGGCCTTCCTGCTTTTTGCCATTATCAGTTTCGCCGTGCTGGGGGCAGGGTTTGTGTGGCCTTACAAATACCAGTCGCAGGTTGTGATATTCGTGGATGACCGGAATATTATTCGCCCGCTGATGGAAGGCAGTGCGGTAACGACCGAAATCAGCGAGCGCACTTCGGTGGTCAGGGAAATGCTTTGGTCCCGGGACGTTATGTCGAAAGTTGCCAGAGACGAGGAGATTTTCGGTCAGAATGCGGAGCAACTCAGCAATGAGGCTCTGGAACGAAGAGTGGACATGCTTCGCACCAATATGAATGTTCGTCCCCGTGGCGATAGTTACTTCAGCATTGGCTATACCTCCGAGTCGCCCAGAAAGGCTTTCCGCATTGCGCAACGCCTTGGGCAGCTTTTCATCTCAGAGAATTCGGCAAGCAAACGCAAGGAAAGCCGTAACGCCTATGACTTTATCGATAAACAGGTCAAAAACTACGAAGCCATTCTTGCCGAAGTTGAGCAAAAGCTGAAAAAGTTTCTTTCGGAGAATGTTGACGGAACAGAAGGCGAAGCTAATGCCCGTATGGCGAAGTTGCGGCGGGATCTAGAGCTTGCACAGTTGGAGCGCTCCGAGTTGGTGGCGCGGGCCGATTCGCTGGAGTCTGAGCTTCAGAAAGTGGAGCCAATGCTCAGTCAGGGCCGCACGGCTGACGCCTATTCCCGTCGAATCAGAGAGAAAGAAATTCAGCTCGATGACTTACGATTGCGATATCACGATACCTATCCGGACATCATTGCCCTGAAGGAACAGATTGCTGAACTGAAAAGACAACGGAACAGGGCTGCTCAGAGTGGTACATTGGATCAGGTCACCACAGAAGGCGACCAGTTGGTCAATCCTCTGTATCAGGATATCAGCTCAGAGGTCGCCAAAACCCGTGCAGATATCCGCACTCAGGAGTCGCGTATCAACTCGCTTCAGAGCCTGATTGCGGAGCAGGAAAAACGCATGGAGCGTATCCAGGAAAACAAGGCTCAGTACTCCGAGCTTACCCGGGACATGGAAGTGAATGAACAGATTTACAACGATTTGCTCAAGCGCCGTGAAAAAGCTCGGGTCTCCATGCATCTGGACATCGAAGGCCAGGGCCTCAATTTCCGCATCAATGAAACCGCCCAATATCCGAGGGAGCCGTCCGGCCCACAATTCCAGCTATTTGCGTCCGCAGGCCTGATTCTCGGAGCCCTGGCTCCGTTTGGTCTGGCAGCTGGCGTGTTGCAGATTGACCCTCGGGTAAGGGCCCGTAAACAGCTTGAAGACGGTATTGGTTTGCCCGTACTGGCTGAAATTCCCAATGTAAGAACACCCTATGAGAAACGCACAGATCGCTGGTTAACCATTTCAGTCTCTGTATGCGCTGTGCTGGTTGTTGCTGCCTATGGCGGTGTTGTCGGTGCAGCGTTGATGGGAGTCATTTGATGACAGAGCAAAAACAGGACAGGGAAAGGGAAGAAATGGAAGCGGATATCCGCCCTCATGACAAAACCTCACATGGGATCGACGTAAACGGAAGAGAGCGAGCCGGCGATCTTGAGAAACAGGACAGGGCTTCCGATGGTGATCGCAAGAGCGGCTTTTCCCAATGGGAGGACTCTCGTATGTTGGTGCCCAGCTCGCTCGAGTTGGGCCCCGGCGCTGTTGATCGGTATGTTATCAGCAAACAGATCGTCAAGATGCAGGAGCCTCGCCGGCTCACCCGCGACGACATGGACGAGCGGCGCATCATCTATCCGGAATCCCAGAACCGGGCGCTGGTTAACCGGTTCCGCCACCTGCGCACGAAACTGCTGGAGGTGTCAGGCGGTAACAACTTTACCATGGTCGTCAGTGGCGCGTGTGAAGGCGCGGGAACGTCGTTTATGGCGCTCAACCTGGCAGCTGCGTTTGCGTTTGACCAGTCGAAAACGGCACTGATAATTGACTGTAATTTGCGCAATCCCACGCTGCATTCCCAGCTTGACCTGGCCGCCGAAACCGGCCTGACAGACTTCCTGGAAGACTCAGACTACGACATCGGTCGGATTATCTATCCCACAGGCATCCCGCGCCTGCGACTTATTCCCGCCGGCAGTCAACGCGAAACACCAGGGGAATTCTTTACCTCATTCCGTATGAAGCAGTTCCTGCAGGCAATTCGGCGGCGCTATCCAGACCGCTTCATAGTGTTGGATACTTCGCCTATCAGCGACTCGCCGGATGCCCGCATTCTGGGGGAGCTTTGCGATTACTCCATGCTCTGTCTCTTATAC
>OJEP01000123.1_pt1 | contig 41884 bp, 36 predicted proteins | sample 1593761 | NCBI WGS metagenome assembly OJEP01 (sample SAMN05416783, study PRJEB24817) | seawater metagenome | isolation source: Sea water | place: Canada:Atlantic | collected 2013-11
ACACCTCTCTATTCGTCGGCAGCGTCAGATGTGTATAAGAGACAGGACTATTTTATTATAATATACTCACCAATAAGGTGTAAATAAGTGAACACTATGGCAAAACCCATTTTATATTATATTTATGATCCTATGTGTAGTTGGTGCTGGGGTTATCAACCCACGTGGCTTCTTTTGCAACAACAACTTGAATCTATGCTGCAGATTAATATTATGGTCGGCGGTTTAGCCGAGGACTCTAACGCTCCGATGCCTGAAACAATGCAAGATTTTTTACAAGAAACGTGGCATAAGATCTCTGTAGAGTTAGGGACGCCATTTAACTTTGATTTTTGGTCAAAATGCCAACCAAAACGTTCAACTTACCCTGCGTGCCGTGCCGTTATTATTGCGAGACAATATCAGAAAGAACAAGCCATGTGTTTGGCGATACAAGAAGCTTATTATTTACACGCGCAGAACCCATCTGAGGTGGCAACATTAATAAAAATTGCTACCTCTATTGGGCTTGACGGAGACATGTTTTCACAACAGATCAATAGTGATAAGGTAAAGCAACAATTAATGAATGAAATAACAAGAGTTAGAGCAATGCCTATTCAAGGCTTTCCTTCGTTAGTACTCGCAGTAGATGCAGAGCTATATCCAATTAGAGTAGACTATAAAAATTGGCAAACTAGTTACAATATTATGTTAACAATATTAAAGAAAGTTGATCTAGATCAAAATAAATAGAGCATTTATACTATTAATGCTTTACATCGATAGAGTAGTTGCTCTATAATTGTCTTGTTCCCTAACGAACACTTATTGTAATAATTTTGATTATAGCTTTCCCCATAGCTTCCATGCCGATGACCTTTATATTAAAGGGTCCATCGGTTTTTTTTTGCGTGTTTACGAATAGTGAGCCAAACACCTATAGTGGTGAAGCTCACTGAACACGTTACAAGCATTACTCGGTTTCTTGCTCTTCTGTAAACCAATCACAAATAATACTGTCTGCTTGCTCCGAACCCGTACGCTTAAGCGAAGAAAAAGCTTGTACCCTGATGTCACCATTAAGGGCATCTAATACTTTCTTCACTTTTAAAACTTCAGTACTTCGTTTACCTAGAGATAATTTATCGCATTTGGTGAGTAATGCTAATACTGGAAGGTCACCATCAACAGCCCATTCAATTAAATCCATGTCTAAATCTTTGAGTGGATGTCTGATATCCATCAGTACAACTAAGCCTTTTAAGCTTTGACGTTTTTCTAAGTACTCACCTAAGGCTGCTTGCCATTTCTTTTTCATCTCAAGCGGTACTTTGGCAAAACCATACCCAGGTAAATCAATCAGGCGTTTATTGTCACCTATTTCAAATACATTGATCAGTTGCGTACGGCCTGGGGTTTTACTGGTACGAGCCAAGCCTTTCTGATTCGTTAATGTATTTAATGCGCTTGATTTACCCGCATTTGAACGACCGGCAAAGGCAACTTCAATACCACTGTCTTCTGGTAATTTTCGAATATCTGGCGCACTAATAGTGAAGGTCGCTTTGCTTAAATGTATTGTTGTTGAAGACAAGGGCTTAACTCGTTGAAAAAGTAAAAGCTTATTATAACGTTTTCTGTTCCTTTTTTTATTAAAAAATAAATAAAATAGCAAAATATTGTATATTTTCAGTGATTTTTTATTAGATGTTGTTACACACTGTCTATATTAGTGTAAAATGCCGTCACTTTTTATTTATTTAGTTTTTGACAAGCAGAGAGCAACTCAATGAAAAAAATTATCTTTTCACTATTGTTAACAATAGGCGTTATTAATACAGCGAGTGCAGTAGAAGGCAATGCTGATGCAGGTAAGACTAAAGCAGCTTCGTGTGCTTCTTGTCATGGTGCGACAGGTATAAGTGCTATCGGTACTTTTCCTAATCTTGCAGGTCAGAAAGCTGCGTATATTGTTAAGCAACTAGCTGATTTTAAATCTGGTGCTCGTACCAATATGATGATGGCGCCAATGGCGGCAAATTTATCAGAACAAGATATGGCTGATTTAGCCGCTTATTTCTCCATTCAAAAGCGTACTAGTGAAGAAGCAGTAGCAAGTGATGATAGTTCAGCGCCTGCAACCGCATCAGCAGCAGGTAGTGTTGAGATAGTTACCTCAACTACAGCCAAAGGATTATATGCAGGTGATGTTAAAGCCGGTCAAGAAAAATCAGTTATGTGTGCATCTTGTCATGGCGCTGACGGTAATAGCCTTATCGCTATCTACCCTAAACTAGCCGGTCAAAGTGCTAGCTACACTGCTAAGCAATTAGCTAATTTTAAATCGGGCGAACGTGTAAATTCGATTATGGCTGGCATGGTTGCCGGATTATCTCCAAAAGATATGGATGACTTAGCAGCATATTTTGCTGTACAAACACCAACAGCCGGTCAGGGTGAAGGTAGTGATATTGGTCATAAGCTATATTTTGGTGGTGATGTAAATAAAGGTATTACTGCTTGTGTTGCTTGTCATGGTGTAAAAGGTAAAGGTATGGCTCAAGCTGGTTTTCCTGCTCTTGCCGGACAAAATGCGGCTTATTTGAAAACACAACTTACTAGTTTCCGTTCTGGTAGCCGAGGTAATGACCGTAACAATATGATGCGTAATATCGCCATTAAATTATCTGATAGTGATATTGATGAGCTAGTTAACTATATGTCTTCGCTTAAATAGCATCGATACAGGTATAGTGTGATTTTTTATGAAAAGCAGCGTTTATCGCTGCTTTTTTAGTTTATACCTAAGCGGAATATTATCCCTTCTAGTGGCACGGGTATATCTCCACTAGAGTCTTACGCTTGGATCTAAAAAAAGTTAGAATGATTTGAATAAAACAAAAAAGGCTAAACAGTTAATTGCTTGTCAGCAGTGTGATGCATTGTATGACACCCCAATGCTAAAGCAAGGGCAAAGTGCAAAATGTACTCGTTGTGGTAGCATGTTGACTGAGCGTAAAGTGGACTCAATAGAGCGTAGTTTTTTTTGGTCGCTTGCCGGAATTATACTATCTGTGCCTGCGATACTGTTGCCGATTATGGGGGTGACACTAGTCGGGCAATATCATCATGCGTCATTGTTGGATTGTATTTTGGCATTAATTGATCGTGGTTTTATTATGATTGCCACGTTAGTTTTTTTATTCACTTTAGCCATACCCGTTGTGCGGTTGTTAGGCGCCTTTTATATTACCTACAGCTTCAAGTTTAATCGATTAAAACCGTCACTGTTGTATTTTTTTCGCGCGCATCACTATTTAGACAATTGGGCGATGCTAAATGTCTTTATGTTAGGTATTGTTGTCTCTATGTACAAACTTCTTGATGATACAGAGCTTTCAGTCAATATGGGATTGTTGGCATTTATTCTCTGGCTTATCTGTTCAACTATGGCTTCAAGTGCATTAGATCAAGATTATATATGGCAAGAACTGGAGAATGAATTTGTTGATTAAGACCGCCCAGGAAAGTGGTCTAGCGCGGTGTCCAAAATGTCATAAGCTCAATGGAATGAACCAGAACTCTGGCAATAATGCACAAGTACAATGTATGCGTTGTCAGGGGCTTTTTTATCCACGCAAACCACATAGCTTGCAATATACGTTAGCGTGGAATATCGCTGCCTTAATAGCCTTTATTCCAGCAAATCTTTATCCAATAATGATTCTTTATTCGATGGGTATTGGCGATCCCAACACGATACTTTCTGGGATTGGTGAATTTATTGACCATGGACTTTATCCTATTGCCGTCATTATTTTTGCTGCGAGTATTATTGTGCCATTAATTAAAATTATTGGCTTGTTTTTACTGGTGTATAGAGTACATACTGGAGTGCGACTACGGCCAGATAAGCACAGTAAATTTTACCATGTATTAGAATTCTTAGGTCCGTGGTCTATGCTGGATGTTTTTGTGGTAGCCTTACTTGTTGCCGTAGTGGAACTTGGTTTTGTAACGTCAGTTTCCGCAGGGCCGGCCATTAATTATTTTACGTTGACGGTGATTTTTACCATGATTGCAGCAAATAGTTTTGACCCACGTCTTTTGTGGGATAAAAAGCAAGGAATTGAAAATATTAAGGAAAAAAATTGACTATTGATAAATCATTAAATCATACCAGTAAAAAACTTTCCACCGAAGTGGTTCCGCGCCAAGGTATTTCAATTGTGTGGTTTGTTCCTTTTATAGCACTGATTTTTGGTGGATGGTTAGGCATTAAAGCCCTGTCTGAACAAGGGACTTTTATTACCATTGAGTTTGAAAATGGTGCGGGTATTGTGCCAAAGAAAACTGAAGTTCGTTATAAAGGTTTGGTTACCGGTTTGGTTGACAAAGTAGTGCCGTCTGATGATTTACAGTCAGTGATTGCCCATGTAGAAATATCAAAAACGTTTAGTGATTATTTAACTAAAAACACACAGTTTTGGTTAGTCAGTGCGGATATCTCCTTACAAGGCGTTTCGGGCTTAGATACTTTGTTATCAGGTAGCTATATTCATATTATTCCAGATACTGATGATGACGCTGATGAGCAAGATCACTTCATTGCGCTAAAGGAAGCACCGCAACTTGATATGACGACGCCAGGGCTACATCTTACGTTGCAAACAAGTGTGTTAGGATCTATTAGTGAAAATTCACCTATCACTTTCAAACAGATCCCTATTGGTTATGTCACGGGCTATCATTACGCAGAAGAAACCCAAGCGATTAATATTAATATTTTTATTGAACAAGAATATGCTCATTTAGTGAAAGAAAACTCATTATTTTGGAATACTAGTGGTGTGCAAGTTACTGCGTCAATCTCTGCGGGTATCAAAGTAAACACCGATTCATTAGCGTCTATTATCGCTGGCGGTATCGCCGTTGATACCTTGAGTTATCAAGAAAAGTTGTCATCAGCTAAAAATGGTCAAGTATATCCGCTGCATGCAGATTTTCAATCAGCAGAAATGGGTTATGAAATTGAATTAACGTTAAACTGGAATTCAGGCATTAATCACAATGCTACAATTTTATATCAAGGCCTAACCATTGGGTCGATAGAGTCTTTCAGTAAAATAGATCCGAAAAGCAGAAAAATAACAGCCAAGGCTAAAGTAAACCCTAGGGTAGTGCCTTATTTAACGGATCAATCTCAGTTTTATTTGGTATCACCGCATATTGACTTAACAGGTGTTTCTAATGCTAAAACGCTGATAAGCGGTACTTATATTAGTATTCGTCCCTCCTTACAAGGCCAACCAACAGACAAATTTGTGGTGTTCAATTCTAGGCCTCCTTATAAATATGCTGAGCCAGGCTTACATTTAGTATTACAAGCCAATGATCGAGATTCGTTACAAGTGGGCAGTCATGTTTATTACAAACAGCAAGCGGTAGGTAGTGTCCAAACAGTTGAAACTATTGGTGCTAAGCAGCATTTAATACATATTCATATTGAAAAGGAATACCAAGATTATGTGTCAGTTAATAGCCATTTTTATAACAATTCAGGGCTAAAAATCAAGGCTAATTTGCAAGGCGTTAATATTGAAGCACAATCACTGCAAAGTATTTTAACAGGCGGTATTTCTTTTACTAACTTTGAGGACAAAACGGATGAAAAGAGAGTTGTTAATGGTGATAAGTTTAACTTGTTTGCTAATCAAAAAATGGCACAGCAGCGCACTAATTTCACTTTAATAACGTCGGTAGATGAGCATGTTAGTGTCAATACTAGAATTTTACACAGAGGTATTGAAATTGGCGCTATTCATAAAATTGAAATGGAAGGTGATAAGAGTAAGTTATATCTAGGTTTATTACCAAAATATCAATATATTTTGCGTGAAGGGACTCAATTTTGGTTAGCAAAGCCGAACCTCTCTTTATCTGGCTCATCGGATATAGATGCTTTGTTGGCTGGGAGTTATATCACTTTTAATCTCTATTCAGAAGCAGGTGAAGAGAAAACAGACTTTCTTTTATTAAGGTCACCGCCACCTAAGCACGCGAGTGCAGCAGGTTTGCAATTAAGCTTGTTAAGCGAAAGTGCGAGTGTTGCAACACCGGGCAGTAGCGTCAGTTATCGTGGCGTTACCGTAGGGCAGGTCGATAATGTTACCTTAGATAAGAAAGCGGATAGGGTACGCGTTAATATCACGATTGATGAAGAACATAAATTATTAATACAGGCGAGTACACGTTTTTATAATGCCAGTGGCATCATGCTAAATGGTAGCCTTAGTGATTTTGTTGTTAAAACTGAATCGGTTGATGCCATATTACGTGGTGGCATCAGTTTTTATAATCCATCCACCAACGTAGCTACTCATTTACCTGGGAATGTTGCAGTTAAAGAGCTAGAGAGTTTTAATTTATTTGAGCATTTTGAACAAGCGAGCAGTGCAGGCCTATCTATTAAGATACACTTTAATGAGTTTTCTGGGCTGAAAATAAACACTAAGGTTACTTATCAAGCACAAGAAATTGGCAGCGTAGAACGGTTAGTTTTTAATGAAAATGAAATGGGTGTTACCGCCATCGTGTTATTAAATGACGTAGGGTCAAAATATGCCAAACAAGGGAGTAAATTTTGGCTAGTAGAACCCACGATAGGTTTAGTGGGATCGAAAGATGTTGCCCATTTACTGGAAGGCGCTTTTATTGCCCTGCTACCTGATGCTGATTTATCAAAAGAGATGAAAATTGAGTTTCAAGCATTGCCAATAGCGCCAACAGTGACTCAATTACCTTATGGGTTGAATATAAAGTTAATCACGCAGCGTTTAGGCTCCATTCGTGTAGGAAACCCGGTGTTATATAGACAAATTACGGTGGGTAAAGTAATAGGTATAGACCTATCATCAACAGCTGATAAGGTAAACGTGTTTATTAATATTGCCAAGCGTTATGCGCCTTTGGTCCATAACGGTAGTAAGTTTTGGAACACCAGTGGTATAAATATTGAAGCAGGTGTTTTTTCGGGCATTAATATCGATTCAGAGTCTATTGAAACACTTATTTCTGGTGGGGTTGCTTTCGCTACACCTGAGCATAGTCATAACGATGGTGAGCAAGAAAAGCAGAGTTATACGTTGCATCAAAATGTTGATGGCGATTGGCTTGAATGGCAGCCGAAAATAACGATTGGGCAATATCACTAGATCGTTGCTGTGATTTATAATGAAATAACCGTTATGAATCACAGCGTATTGAATTTTAATAGATCAAGGACTCTGATAAACATACCTTGATTGGTAACGGGTATACTTATTCTTCGTAAAACCCACTAAACAGACAGTTCAATACGTGGTTGTGCATTTTTACTACTATCTATTTTAGGTGAACATAACAATAATCTTGATGAAGCAATATCACCATGTTTGATGATATATTCTTTGAATGCCTCTTCACGTTGCTCGCCCATTTCCTTGAGTTGTTTTATGTGAATTTTATTGGTTATTTTACTACCTGTTTTAAGATTAATATCTGCTGGCGTGCTAACAGCGCAAATATTTACGCGCGTGTTTTTTTTGTCTTGCATTAAGGCAATAAATGCCTGTAAATAAGCCTGTTGCTCTTTATTTATCTCGATTTGCTTAGTCTTATAAGGTAACTCTTCAAAGCGTATTTTTAGTGCGAATTCGCCTACACTAATGGCTGCAGAAACAATATTGGCGTAGGGAACAAAGGTTCTCAATAAGTAATCTTGTGTTGCCATCCCAATGGCTTTTTGTGTGATTAAACTCACAATACTGCTCATACCAAATTGTGGATCGGCAGTGGAGCCCGATAACGGTATATCAAGCGCTATATTACCATCGCTATCTTTTAACATACCTAAGGCCATATTTAACGGTAAAGCACCCTGATTTATTAATGCCCCCTTCTCATCACTATCAGCTATGCTTGTCTCTAACCCTTGTAATAGAATCATTACATTACCATCAAGTTGATCGCCGTTAAGGATGACATCAATATCGATATTGAGTTGGCCATTTTTTAATTCTAATTGTATTGCTTTTTGCGTGTAAGTAGAAACAGAACGTAAGGATAATTCTTTCAAAAATCCGTTCAGTTGGTGTATTGGTTGTTGTGAAAAGGGTTGGGTAAAGCCTTTAAAATCAAAGTGGGCGTATTTATTACTGCGGCCAACCAGTTCAAACGGTGTTTGATTGTCTTTTTTATCTTGGGAGGTACTAAGCGCGCCAAGAGTTAATTTATCGATAAATAATTTACGTTTAGCTACAGGGTCTACACTGTTATCTACAAAGTAGATTTCATTCTCATTGATTAATGAAAAGGCATTTAATGAAACAATAAAGTCGGCTGATGTAGGATGTATCTCTTGCTCTGCCTCTGCAACAACCTCGATAATTTCTTCTTGTTCAGTTTTTGTTACTGGTATGGTAATTAAATTTACAATGGATTTTTCTTTGTTTAAAATCAATTCACTTTGCAGGCTATCAAGTCGTATTAGATTAACGGCTAAGTTGCGCTCACTTATGATAATATCACTAATGCTCAACTGCTTTAATTTCATGATGGGTGGCAGATCAGCCTCTTCATTTTTGGAAACAATAATATTATCAACAAGTAATTCATCGACTTTTATTTCTAGAGTGTCGGTAAAGTGAAAACTCATATCATTTAAGGCCAATTGCTCGAAGTAGGCTAATTTTCGACTGGGTTTGTTATAATAAATATTGGCTTTATTAAGTGTGAGTTGCCCTTGACCGCTTAGTTCAGTTATTTCACCTTGAGTTAACGTTAATTTAAAGTCACTGATATTTTGTTGTAATGTATCTACAGTAAAAAATTGCTGTTGATAACCGACAACAAGGTTTTTGTTGGTTATCGCTGCTTTAGTTAAATGTAGTTTAATTTGCTCTTTTGTGATTGAAATAGATTGTTCACTAAGCAATGAAAAAAAGCCGCTAAGCTCAGATAAATCTTCTGCGTAAGGTTGTAACTTAATTATAGGGTAATCAATTATTGCTAGTTGAGTGCTAATCTCGCCTTGCCCTTGCTCAAAAATAGCCTCGGCATCTAAGGTAAACTCAGTACCGTCAATAAGACTGTGCAGGTTTATGTTAGCTTGTTGATATTTTTCACTTGCTTTGACTTTCGAGAGTAACAAATTTTTAATAACAATATGATGAGATTTATTGTTATTTTCTATATCAATGTTTATTTGGCTCAAGGCTGATTTTGGTAATATTAGCTGGTAATCAAAAGGCTTATACTCAGTGTTAGTCATTTTGTCTTGGTTTTTATTCAGGCTTTCTTTGTTGAGATCAATCCCAGCAATAATAAGTTGTGTTGTTGTTTTATTAATTTTTATAAATGCGTCATCTAATTGAAATTTGTTAATCATTATTTTATCAAAGAGCAAATGAAATAATGTTAAGCGGATGACTAATTTTTTTATTGAAAGTACTTTCTCTTTTTCATTAAGATACACTGTCAAATTGCTAACGGTTAGTTGGCTTAAAAAAGGGTTGTAACGGATGCTAGTGTCAGGAGATAACGTTAGCCGTTTTTCAATGAGTAAGGGCTTGATGAAATACTGACTAAGTGGTGAAGAAATAGCCCAAACGACAAGATAGAGACTAATAAATAGCGTCGCAATTATTTTTACGGATTTACTGAAATAAATAGGTGATTTTATAACAGAAGAAGCGGCCATAGACGTGATTTCTTAACATAAAGGGAGCTGAATGGTAACAGATAATCCTTTAGTGTCATTGTTTTTGGCAAATATATTACCCTGATGAGCCATAATGGCTTGTTTTGCTATAGCCAACCCTAATCCAGCACCTCCCGTTTTGCGATCTCTAGCAAAGTTTACGCGATAAAAAGGCGTAAATAATTCAGCTAAAGATTCTGGTGGTGCACCGATGCCGTTATCACAAATAACTAAACTAACAAAATTCTCATTTATCGATAAAGTTACGTTAACGCTGCTATGTTCAGGGCTATATTTTACTGCATTCGTTACTACATTACTGATGGCACTAAAAAGTAAATTATGGTCACCTAGAAGTTCAACTATCACTGTTGAATTTAGCACTATTTTTATTGATTTCTCATCAGCAATAAACTGTTCTTCGTGAATGATTTTCTGCACTAAAGCAGTAAAGTTAAGATGTTTTGTCTCAATTTTTTGGAGTGTGTTTTCTAGGCGTGATAAGACTAGCGCATCTTCAATCATTTGATTTAAGCGCTCTACTTCTACTTGGCAGCGCTGTAAATATTGCTCGCGAGCTAATTTGGTAGTGGAGTTTTGCTGTGCTAAGCCTAGTGCCATTTGTAAACGGGTCATTGGGGAACGCAATTCATGGGAGACATCGCCAAGCAAGCGTTGTTGTGCACTTTGATTTTGTTGTAATTGTTTAGCCATTTGATTAAAGCTGTTAGCGAGTTGGCCTAATTCATCATTACGCCTTGTAATCCCTGTAACACGTGTGGCTAAATTTCCTTTACCTAATTCTGTAGCGGCTTTTTTTATGGTTGCAATGGGTTTGCTAAAAGAACGTGCTAATAATAAACAAAGTATAAAACTAATAAAAACAGGCATTGCAACGCGAACCCAAGAAGGAAGCTCTTGCACAAGTCGACCAAAATTCCGCTTGTGCTGTTTTCTTGAAATAAATAACTGATAATTTTGTTTTTTGATTTTTATTAAAACAGGGCCAACCAAACGGGTATGAGAGAAATTACTGGTAATCGCTTGATCAAATGTCTGTTTATTAAGATATCGCATAAGCGCTTTCTGATGCATTGGGGGTAAGAGAAACATACTGGAAACAGTAGAGTTATTATCAACACTTTTAAACCACATGTTAAAAGGTCCTTTGATAAATCGTTGTGATTTTGTTTGCAACAATTGATCAATGTTTTTTATTTTGCTTCGTTCTATCTTTCTGGCCGTATTGTGAAGTTGGCGAAGTTCATCATGCTGCGGTGCTTGGCTAACGACGGTGTTGTAGGCATCACTTGTCAGTTGTTGGGAGATAAAGCGCGTACTAAAAATAGATGTAATAGCGATAAGCCAAAACCAAGCGAATAATTTGATGCTAAAGGAGGACAGTAACGCTTTAATTTTTATCGATGGCTTCATAGGTTAGCTACATTCGCCCGTTAGAAATAAATAACCAGCGCCACGTACCGTTTTGATTTTGTCAATTGTGCAATAAGGGGAAAATTTACGGCGAATATTGCCAACATGTACATCAATACTGCGATCGAAAGGGGCTAACTTTCGACTTAATACTTGTTTTGAAAGTGCATCTTTGGCTATGATCTGTCCATGATGTTCCATTAGCATAGTTAAAATTTGATATTCAGTGCCCGTTAACGTTATAGGATTAGTGTGACAAGTAACCGCTCTTGTCGCATGGTTAAGTTCTATATCATTAATTGTTAATGTTGAATTTTCACTGTGTGAATTTTGTTGAGTCATTATATCAATACGACGTAAAATTGCCTGTATACGGGCTAATAATTCTTGGTGGTGAAAAGGCTTGGCTAAGTAATCGTCAGCACCTAATTCTAACCCGCGCACTTTGTCGTTATGATCCCCTTTAGCTGTCAGCATTAGAACCGGGGTTTTATATTCGCTCCCAAGTGCCTTCAACACTTCAAAACCATTAAGTTTTGGCATCATAACATCAAGTAAAATAAGATCAAATTCACTCTTGTAGGCTAACTCTAATCCTGATTGGCCATCAAAGCAGCACTGAACCATAAAGCCTTGTTGGGATAAATAATCGACTAACAACTCTGCTAATTCATGATCATCATCAATGAGTAATAATTGTTTTTTATTCAAGTGAAACTCCGCCATATCCATTCGTACAGCCATCTTATCTTATTATTTATCGTCTTAGGATCCATCCCTACAACCTTTACTTAATCTTTACATTGGCTTTACGTATCTTAGCACTATGTTACTTATACTCATCAACTGTTATTCAACGTGTACTTATAAAACTAAATTATTTTTCGGAGAAAACTATGAACATGACTAAACCAACAAAAACATTTTTTTCAACTATAGCGGTTTGTATTGTTATAGCCTTTGCGAGTGTTGCCAGTGTTAATGCCTCAGACAATGATGTTGCTTTGGATGCTCCAAAAGAGCATAAAGGGCATCAGCATCAAGAAAACAAGCATAAAGGACATAAGCAAAAGATGAAGCGTATGGATAAAGCCTTATCATTGAGCGAAGAACAGCAGGTACAAATAAAAGCAATAAAAACGCAAGCAAAAGAGCAGCATCAAATTTTACAGGCGTCGATGCAAGAATTTAAGATAGCAGAGAAAAAATTACTACAAACAAAAAAGTTTGATGAGCAAGCGTTTAATACGCTATATGATACTTATCAACCTATTTTTAAACAATTAGCGTTAATTCGAGTGAAAGATAAACACGCTGTTTTTAATGTTTTAACGACTGAGCAACAAGATAAATGGCTAAAAATGATTGAACATAAGAAAGGGCAGACTAAAAAGAGACGTGGTTAAATTTTTACAATACTATTACTTTAAAGTGTATGATTCAGTCGAAATGATAAATATTATCTAGATAATAAATTGATTGAAAAATTCACTTTAAATAAAGTCACTTAGCTTTGTAAACTAAAAGAAAAAACTTTAGCCATTTGGCTTTCTACAGGTTTTTCATCAACTTTGGCAGGTAAAAAACGCCATTTTTTAATCGCTTTTCGTATTGAACTTTCGAAGTAATTAATTTTTTTGTGCTGAGCAAATTTGATATCTTTGATTTGACCCTCAATATCAATAGTAAAGTTTACTTTTACTTCTATTTCAATTCCCCTGCGTTTTGCCACCTTAGGGTAAATAGGATTAACCAATTTAACTTGTTCTGCGCTATGCCAAACAGGTGTTATGGGGACAATTGACTTGTTTACGGTAACAATTGGCTTTACCCACTCTTCCTTCTTCCTTGAAATATGATCAACAAAGATTGACCTTATATCTGTATTATTATCAATGGAGGGGGAATCATTTTTTGTGTTATTCACGCTAGATGAATTAGTTAATAATGTAAGGTTTGCGCTTTTACGTGTAGTTGTTATTTGTTTAGCTTTCACTATTTCGGTTACAGGCGAAATAGTGAATACTGCCACTTTTTGTTGGTTTGGGTTAGTGACTAATAATGATTTACTATGCGAATCAGTACGTGTAAATGCGGGGTCAACCTTTGAAGGCTCAAGAGTGATACGTTCTTTACTAAGGTGATTAGATTGACTTGTTATTAAGGGTGAATTGTCTAATAGGACAACGGAAGCGGTTTCATTGTTAGGAGTCGTTTTTTGTAGTTGGGTGGTTAAGGTTACTTGTGATTCTAACTGTGTTTTTAAGTCAATTGTACGTGCTATATTTGGCTGGTTTTCTTGAGGGATCAATAATTGTTGAGCAATAGAACTCTTTGATAATGTATTGTTTGTATTCATAATACTCTTTTGTGCTGTCGTCGTATTATTTGAATGTTGCCATGGCTTTTTATTATACCAAATATCAAGTAATGGCATAGTCAATAGCTGTTTACTTGATAAAAGTAATACTGAAAAGACGATAATTATACTAGCAAACCACTTACTGATGTTGTTTTTGGGCGCACAGTGATGATCAACTAAACGAATAACTCGTTGTTTTAAATCACCCCCAGACGCGGCCATTGCGATATCAGGAATAGTATGATGATGAGCTTTAGTACATAAAGAGGCTGTCTCAGCTAGAGTATGTGCATAGGCAATGGCGTCACCACAATGTTGCACGGCAATATCATCGCTGCAATATTCACGTTCATTACGCATTTGCTTGGATACCCAATGGACAGCAGGGTGGAAGAACAATAATATTTCCACTAGTGTCTGACAAAAGTTAACTAAGTAATCATGGCGGCGAATATGGGCTAATTCATGTAGCAGCAGCATTTCTAATTGTGAAGTACTCAAGCCACTCAGCATACTAGCAGGTAATAAAACGACAGGTTTAAGCCAGCCAATCGCCATAGGCACTTCAACTTTTAATGAAAGTAATAAGCGAGGTGTGATGGTTAAATTGATTTTTTTGGCTAACTCGTTGAAGCGAGTTTGTAATTTTTGACTTGGTGCAATAGTGTTTTGTTGTGATAAGTTATTCACATTATAAATTTCTAATGATAACTTTCCTGCTAGCAGTGTAATTGTTGTTAACCATAAAATTGCAATATAAGGTAATAATGAAGGCAGTAATGAGGCGAACTCGTTGTAACTAAAAAAGACATCAGGTTGTCTTAATTCTTCTATGAATTGACTTAAGGCTAATGAGTTAGCGAATGTATTTGTGGATAAATTTTCAGTTTGATAAATAATAGCAAAAGTAACTATCGGTAATAACAAGTTAACGGACATCGCCAAAGCTGACAACGCATAGCGTAGTTGAGGCTTATTATTGTTGAAAATCAGTAATGCTGACTTTAATACCGCAGCCACTAATAAGCCTTGCCATATAAAATGCAACAAAGTCAGTGATAAACTGGTTAAAAATGGGCTAGTAGATAAAAGGGTTAACATGGGTTATTTTAAAATTCTTTTTCTAAAGAATTAAGTAATTGACGAATATCATCAATTTCTTCAGCAGAAGTTGACTCATCAATAGCGCGCATAACTAATTTAGATGTTGATCCACCAAAAGCTTTACTGATCAAATCTTTAATCAAAGATGATTGGGTATGCATCTCACTATTAGCCGCGGCGTAGACATGAGCACGATTAGTCTCGTCGCGAATAACCAGGGCCTTTTCATGCATTATTTGTAATATCTTTAATACAGTAGTGTAACCCGTTTTTTGTGTTGCGCTAACATGATCATGTATCTGTCTAACGGTAGCTGGGCCCATCTGCCAAAGGATATTGAGTAAAGTTAGCTCCGCTTCGGTTGGCTTTGTTGGCTTCACGGCTGATTTATCGGTCGCCATATTTTTTGTCCTTTCATGTAATGTTAATAACTTGGCTTTATAGTCAATAAGCTTTAAATTACGAATCTAGTCGTAATAACTGTATACTCATCCTATCCTGTGTTGAATTAACGAGCAACTTTTCATTTTTATTTTACATTATTGTCAGATATTAAATTTGCGTATAACTCACCTAAACGAGTTACAGTTTGTGGGCCCGCTTCAGGTGGAAATTCAACCATATTAGGTGCAAAAGTACTTACAACGGTAGAGCCTAATTTAAATCGCCCCATTTCTTCACCTTTTTCAAAAGTGATCGCATCAACACCCTTCTCTGGATATTGCCATCTGAAAATATCACTACCTGCTGGCGGGGTAATAGTGCCTACCCATGAGGTTTCAATACTGGCGACAATGGTTGCACCAACAAGCACCATGGCTAGCGCGCCATGCTCGGTATCAAAAATGGTTACTACCCGTTCGTTACGAGCAAATAAATCAGGAACATTGTTGGCAGTTAACGGGTTAACTGAAAATAACTCACCGGGTACATAAATCATTTCACGTAATGTCGCGGCCATTGGCATATGAATTCTATGGTAATCTTTTGGCGCTAAATAGATGCAAGAAAACTTACCTTTTTGAAAAGGTTCAGCAGATTTCGAATCGCCTCCTAATAAAGACGTTAGGCTATAATTAAAGCCTTTTGCTTGAATCAATTTACCTTCAACAATATCTCCTTGTTGTGAAATTGCGCCATCTACAGGATAGCATAATGTATTGCTATCGGGATCAATTGTGCGGGCACCGGGCTCTAATTCACGCGTAAAAAAATCGTTAAAAGTATCAAAGTTACTGGCCTTCTTAAGTTTAGCTTCGCTCATGTTAATACCATAAGCGTTGATAAAGACATCAATCAATTTAGTGGTTAGCCAACCCATTTTAGCCGCCGCTAGTTTACCGACTAAACGTGACACAGCATGCTTTGGCATCACATATTGTAGCGCTATTTTAACTTGGTCACCGATTGTGTTTTTTGTAGGTAATGGGTTTGACGATAAGTTTTCTGAAGACACTTTATTTCCTTTAATTTATCCATCGATTAGTCGTTAAATCGTGAAGTTAATTTATTGTCACCTAAACTGGCTAAAATTCGTTGAAAGCTTGCTAGTCGCTTAGGGTTAATTTGTTGTTCATTAGCACCGGTTAATGCGCAACCAGGATCGTTGACGTGTTTACAATCTCTAAATTTGCATAGGCCCATAAATTCTTCAAACTCTTTGAAGCCATTAAAAACTTGTTCAGGCGTTAAGTGCCACAAACCAAATTCTCGAATGCCTGGAGAGTCTATTAAATCACCACCATCGTCAAAATGATATAGTCTAGCAACGGTGGTAGTATGCTGTCCTAAACCAGAATTGTGTGATACTTCTTTAGTGATTACGCCTAATTCAGGCATTAACGCGTTGACTAGGGTTGATTTTCCGACACCGGATTGACCAACAAAAATACTGATATGTTGATTTAACTGAGCTTTGATTCCGCCAATGCCCGCATTTTCTTTGCTGCTAGCATGAAGTACTTGGTAGCCAATATCACGATAAATTTGTAATTGCTGTTCAATCTCATCTTGTTCTGCCTGACTTAGTTCGTTCAATAAATCGGTTTTATTTAACACGATAATAGGCGTAATACCGGTTTGTTCTGCGGCAACTAAGTAGCGGTCGATTATGTCACTATTAAAAGCTGGCAATAATGAAGACACTATTAATATTTGGCTAATATTAGCGGCAATCGGTTTTACCCCATCGTATACATCAGGGCGGCTTAGTACGGTATCTCGATCGTGTACCGCTTCGATAATACCGCGAATACTGTGCATCGTTTCTTTACCTAAGCGCCAAAGTACTTTGTCACCACACACTAAGGAGCGAATAGAGCGACGTAAATTACAGCGATAAACGATACCATTAGCACCTTCAACATCAGCGTGTTGACCAAAGCGACTAATAATAATGCCATTTTGTGTTATGCCTAAGTCATCATCTTGCCATTGTACTTTATCTGTTTTATCTATTTTGATATGTAACTTTTTGTCATGATTTGCTTTAATACGACGTTGTTGACCGTGCGTCAGTTTTTTTTTGGCCATTGTTATTGTCGTGACCAGATAAGATTGATCATTTTATTTAATCCTAGTTATTTGTTCGCTATTATACTTATAATTACGCTCTATTGCTTGTGCAATTTATTAATACCAAGACTAAACCTTAACAAACTTAGTACAAGGAACACTTATGACCTGTAACGATACTAATTTAATCTGGCTTGATTTAGAAATGACGGGGCTAGAGCCTGAGATTGATGTGATATTAGAGATTGCCACTATTGTTACTGATAGTCAGTTAAATATTTTAGCTGAAGGGCCAGTGTTTGCTATTAGCCAATCGGATAAAGTGCTCGATACTATGAGCGAGTGGTGCATTGAACATCATGGTCAATCAGGTTTGACGCAACGTTGTCGAGAGAGTGAAGTGAGCCTAGCAGAGGCTACAGCACAAACGATAGCTTTTGTTGAACAATATGCGCCTAAAGGCAAGTCACCTATGTGCGGTAATAGTATAGGGCAAGATAGGCGTTTTATTAATAAATACATGCCTGAGTTTGAAGACTGTTTTCATTATCGTAATGTAGATGTCAGTACGGTAAAAGAGCTTGCGCGCCGATGGAAGCCAGAAGTATTAGATAAAGTTGTTAAAACAGGAGCGCATTTAGCCCTAGACGATATTCGTGAATCTATTGCGGAATTGAAAGTTTACCAAAAGCATTTTTTTAAGAGCTAGATTAACTCAATAAGTAGTGATGATGAAAATGGTCCTATACACTACTAAAAGCAATAAAGCATTAAGCCGCTTAAAGTTTACTTGGTAAGCGGCTTAATCATCCTCAAAATCGAAGTGGATGATGCACTTTAATTATCTATAATCCTAGATATCCAACAGACATTCACATTTGCTAACCTTTAATAGCTGACATTAAAAACAGCCACATGATAACCTCGATTTATCCCCATTAGAGACTAAACCAAAAGATTAAATTCGAATGTCCATTACTTGTAATATTACCTATTTTTTTACAATATCATTACTTAGCTACTGTTCTTACACTAGTTATGCTGAGGCTGACGGCTTAATGGATCTTAATAAAGCCTTAACAAAGCTCGATGGTAACTCCGCTATTTCAGCAACACTAAAATCAATGTTTACAGAAAAAAGAGGACGTAAAAAAGAAATAAAAATCACCAGTGGTTTAGCCCACGTTCAGCTACTTGATGATTTAAAGGGGCTAAAAATTACGTATTCAAATGCAGTACTGACTCAGCTTGAACGTGAAGAAAATGAAAAAGAGCGTAACGAAGAAGTCAACACACCCACACTTAATGCCATTAACGACATTGAAGCGAGTGAATTACGTAATATGCTTTCAGCGGCACCCCAACTAAGCCGTTCCCTTATCAAAGCACAGTTTTTAAAAGAAGAAGTAATCATACATAAAGACAAAAATGCCCGTGTTTTACATTTTAACTTGCCTTTAGATGCTATTATTAGTGATAAGGATGTTCGGTCTTATGTTAATGATTTTGAAGGAAAGTATAGGGTCATCATCGATAAAAATGGTGTTCCATTGCAAGCAAAACTTACTTTTGAAGGAAGTGGTAGTGCCTATGTTTTTTTTAAGCTGTCGGTAAATCAATCAAGAACCTATTTATATAAAGTCATTGATGACAGGTTAGTGAATTATCGCAATGAATACACCAAGCAACAGCAGTCTACTTGGGCTAAAAGAGATTTATCAGGCTTTAAAGAATTGATTATCAATGAAGCATATTAATAGATAGTATTGAACAATTGATATCAGGCGATAATACCAATCAATATTACTAAGTGATTTTTTGAAATGGTCTAAATATTGACTTCATTAACAATAAAACTTGCAGGTCAGACCAGTTTAATTGACAATAACGCCATCAATCACTCTTTAGGTTAGTAAACATGGGAAACCGTTTTAGTTCATTTGTTAGTAAAGTAAATAAAGCACCGAAATTCATGCAGTCATTTTTATTAACAACCTTTTTCAATACCAAGGTGAGATTTGCGGGAACCACAGGTGTTAAAATTGAAAAGGTAACCCGCCAGCAAACCATATTGTCTTTAAAAAACAAAAAATCAGTACAAAATCATATTGGTGGTATTCATGCTATTGCGGCGGCAGTATTAGCTGAATCGGCTACTGGCATAGTGTTTGGTATGAACGTACCCAATGATAGGGTGCCATTATTAAAATCAATGACAGTAGACTATCAACGCAGAATGCAAGGAAATTTAAAAGCGGTGGCAAATTTAACTACGGATCAAATAAATATGATTGAGGGGCAGGAAAAAGGCGATATGACTGTGCCTGTTATTATCACTGATGATTCGGGCCAAATGCCTATTATATGTCAGATGGAATGGGCTTGGGTGAGTAAAAAACGTTAATTAACATTTGATACGCTATTATTTTACTGATGGTTTGGTCTAAACTAAAGCGATAAAGGGATTTTAAAAAAGCATAATCGCTATGAGCAATACTGACAACGGGGCTGAAAAAAAGCCAGTAGAACAAGAAGAATGGCAAACACAGCCTTTAATAGCAAAGGCATTATATAGACAATTTTCGACAATGTTAGTTACGCTACTACTCACTTTTATTGTTGTTTTAACATTAACTTTTACGTTGTTTTACCAGCAAAACGAGCGTAGTCGATTTTTGATTGAGGGTGAGCTAATCCCCTTAAAGCAAAAGTTTGAGCAGTTACAAGCGTTACATAAAGCGGCACATCTTGTTAATGAATTATTGTTCATTGACAGTGGAATGAACTTTGTTGAATTACAAACAGAGTTGATTGCGGTAAATAGACAATTATTACGGCTAAAAAGTTCAAATACACATTTATATCAACAATGGTTAAATGTGAATAAATCGGCTAATGATATTGTTGTACGTATCCAGCAAAAAAATGGGCGTAATGAACAGCTAAAGCAAAGTAGTATTATTCAATTACAATTAATGTGGTTTTCGGTCACGCCAATAATTAATAAAAAAACAACCCAACAAGAGTTACTTTTCAAACAACTTCAAGCTGATAAGATAAATGACAAACTTACGTTAAGCCGAGCTAATGCCTATGTTAGCGCTATTAGGCAAGTACATAATTTACAACAATTAAAAAATTTATTAGCAGAAGTATTAACCCGTTTTGAGCAACTAACAATTCATACAAATATGGAAGATTTTGATTTGCTACGCTTAGGTGTAGAACAAATCATTACTCAACGTAGCGCCTTAAAAATAGATGATGAAACAAAAGCGATGGTTGATTTTGACCAGCAAATAGGAACCCTTGAAGCTATTGTATTAACGGAGAAAATGGCGTTAGCAAAGTGGCAAGGTTACATTCGCTTGACACAAAGTTACCAACTCGATTTGACGATACAAAATAATCAATTAATAAAACTATTAGCTGAACCACAAAAAAAAACAGCCATTCATGTTTCAGGTGTGCTTAATGATTGGCTCATTAAAATCAACGATAAATTTAACTTTCATGTCACTCAAGAAGCCCTGTCGATAACGCTATTGCTGGCAATTATTTTATCTTTACTGTTTTTTTGTTATTTACTTTGGTTCTTACGAGAACAAATAAAAGTAGCAGCACAGCAGAGCGAGTTATTAATAGATAAAAAAATACCTGCTGAAAATAGTGGTGATGTGCAGGCTAATGGTGCCAAAACTCTGGAAGTAATGCCGCAAGTGCAAAGTATTGCTAAGCCCGCTCATAATGAGCAAGCGCAAGCATTGCTTGTGTATACTCAAACGACCAATCAGCCACTCATCGGCCCCCTTGCCAAGGATAACAAAGAAGCCGTTTTTGATTTCGTACAATACTTGCATTATCAAGGTTCTATCGAATTAGCATTATTCATGCTAGATGATTATACGCAAGGTAATCATCAGCAACTGGAGACGTTGATTGATGCAATAAAAACAAAAAATTACGATAAAGCCAAAGAAGTAATTATTGATTTGCAATGCAATGCTAAAATTTTAGTCGCTGCAGAGCTAGTGCAATTATGTTCTCAATGGTTAACATTACTCAGTGGTAATGACTTGCCGAATAGCGTAAAGGAAATGAATGTTTTAGTTAAAGAGACTCTAGCAGCATTGACCGCTATTGATAGCTATGCGGAAAGTATCTAGCACATTGAAGGGCTTAGAATTGATGACCATAGGCAATATTAAGCGTCTCTGGGAAGTCCCCTCTCAATAGAGCGAATTAACCTGGCATTAAGTCTTGTATTGGCATTGTTGTGATCGTTTAATTTCTGTTGGTTTTGTTGAGATAGCGCCCACTGGATATGTTCAGCAACCATCGCTGATGAGGTAGTTAATTTGTGCTCTAGTGCTGCAACAATATTAGTATCAAAAGAAGCATTGCCCAATGCCACAGCAATATTGCGTTGCCAGCTTTGAAAGCCAATTCTGCGAATGGGGGAGCCTTGTAAGGTTTCTAAAAAGTAGTCTTCACTCCAAGAAAATAATTCCAGCAGTGTTATCTCATCGAGGTGATGTCTCGCTTGAAAATCATTTTCTAAACTTAACTTTGCATATTTATTCCACGGACAAATCAGCTGGCAATCATCACAGCCATATATTCTATTACCCATTAAAGGTCTAAGCTCTAACGGAATGGGATCAGGTGATTCTATGGTGAAATATGAAATACATCGGCGGGCATCGACTACATAAGGTTCAACAATGGCTTTGGTAGGACAAATTTTAATACAAGCAACACAACTGCCACAATCATTGCCAGTTGTGTTGTTATTTTTAATATCAACGACGCTTACAGGTAAAGGAATATCGACGAGTAACTCACCTAAAAAGAACCAAGACCCAGCCTCTTTATTGAGTAATAAACTGTGTTTTCCTACCCAGCCTAAACCTGCTTTTTCGGCTAACGGTCTTTCTAAAATAGGCGCAGAATCGACAAAAGGGCGAAAATTAAAGTCTTCCCCTTGAAGATCCTCAAAGTAAGCGGTTATTTTTTTTCCTAGCTGCTGCAAACGTTTACGCATTAATTTATGATAATCACGACCTAATGCATAACGACTGATATAAGCGTGATCTTTTGATTTTAATATTTGCGCACATTTCGCTTCGGTTGGTAGGTAATCTAATCGCACACTAATAGCTCTGATAGTGCCTAACTCTAATTCGGCAGGGCGAGCACGCATTAAACCGTGCCGCGCCATGTAATCCATATTACCATGATAATTGTTGGCTAACCACTGTTCAAGCGCTTGTTCATGCTTTGATAAATCTATATCGGTAATTCCTAATTGAGAAAAGCCTAATTCTTTTCCCCAACACTTGATTTTTTCTACCAATGCAGGATAGTTAATAGCAGGATTATTAGTCGTAGTATTTGTCATTTTTGAAAAAGTTAACCAAATTAGTGCAAGATGTAAAAGGTGTAAAATTATCTATGAGTTTATCACAACTACCTTTAGCAAAACATAATTGGCATTGCGCCTATAGTGCAAAGCAAGTTTTGAACAATGAATCATGTGTCGCGAAAAGCCAACAATTAGCACTGTATCAATTAATGGAGCGAGCTGGAAGCGCATCTTTTGAACAGTTACAGCAACATTGGCCTAACGCTCAATCTATTTTAGTATTATGTGGCAAAGGCAATAATGGGGGAGATGGTTTTGTTATTGCTCGTCTTGCTCATTTAGCCAATATGCACGTTACAGTGCTTTTGAGCTGTGATGTTAAACAGGTCAAAGGAGATGCATTACGTGCTTATCAAAATATGATTTCAGTGGGAGTTACTGACATTGTGACTGAAAATTTAATTGAGCAAGTAGATCTGTTTTCTGGTGATATGATTGTTGATGCATTATTTGGTATTGGCTTTTATGGCTCGTTAACTTCGCCCATACAGCAATTAGTTGTTGCGATAAATGCTAATGCCGCTGATGTGTTGAGTGTTGATATTCCGTCTGGCTTATGTGCAAGTACCGGTTTTGTTGAAAACACTTTAGCCGTTATGGCTAAGGTAACGGTAACGTTTATTGTTTACAAACAAGGCCTGCTTACGGGACAATCAGCCAATTTTGTTGGTGAATTGATATTGGCTGATTTATTACTGGGCAATGTTTTTAGGCAGCAAGTCACTTGTCATCATTATTTTCAAAAAGAATACCCTTTATATGATGGCGTCAGTTTTTTAACAAAACGTCTTAACACTAGTCATAAAGGAACTATTGGACAGATCCTAGCGGTAGGGGGTGGTATTGGTATGCCAGGCGCTATTCGTTTAGCGAGTGAAGCTGCGCTTAGAAGTGGTGCGGCGTTAGTTGCGGTATGTTGTCATCAGGATAATCAGGCGTTAGTCTTTAATGGCCGACCAGAATTAATGTTAGCACCTCCTGATGCCAAAACATTAGCCAACTTTTTAGCTGTGAGCAAAGCAAAAGTTTTATTATTAGGACCAGGGTTAGGGCAAACTGAATGGTCACAAAATCTGTTTGATTTGATCATAACCTCTTTTATCAATGGCAAGAAAAATAGAAATCTAGTACTGGATGCTGACGGCTTAATGTTGCTAGCTAAAACAAGCTATTTTTGCTCTCATTGGATATTAACGCCACACCCAAAAGAAGCAGCAACGCTATTGGGTTGTAATACGGCAACAATTGAAGCAAATCGTTTCGATGCGGTGCAAGCTATTGCTAAAAAATATGGTGGAATATGTATTTTAAAAGGTGCGGGCACGCTGATTTCTGATGGAGAGACTGTGGTGATAAATAGCACCGGTAATGCCGGTATGGCTAGTGGCGGCATGGGTGATGTATTAAGTGGTATTGTTGCCGCGTTAATTTTACAAACCGAAAACTATTTTGTTGCCACTTGTTTAGCTGTGTATATTCATGGCGCAGCAGGTGATATTATTGCGCACAAACAGGGGCAGCGCGGTATGTTAGCAAGTGACTTATTTGTACCATTACAACAGCTAGTTAATCAAAATAGCCTCATATTTAATGAATAGAATCACATGAAAAAACTTGAATATTTTTTAGTAGATGAACGAGCAACCATCGCGGTAGGTGATGGTTTGGCCAAGGTAGTATTAGCTCAAGCGGAGCAGAGTGATAAAGTGCAGCCGGCATTGATTGTGTACCTAAATGGTGATTTAGGTGCCGGGAAAACTACCTTAACCCGTGGTTTTGTCCGTGGTATGGGGCATAAAGGTAATGTAAAAAGCCCCACCTATACGTTAGTCGAGCCTTATGAGTTGCCACCATGGCAAGTATATCATTTTGATTTATATCGCTTAGGGGATGCTGAAGAACTGGAGTATATGGGGATTCGTGATTATTTTGCTGAAAACTGTTGTTGCTTTATTGAATGGCCTGAAAAAGGTGCAGGAATTTTGGCTAAAGCTGATATAGTCATTGAACTTGATTATCAAGATGAACAACGCACTGTAGTATTATGTGCTTCTTCTGTGCGTGGTGAAGCTGTTTTAAAGTGCTACTCACAGCGTCAAAAATAACGTTAAAATTTTCAAAGGTTACATATGCGGGTGTCATCACTATTGTTTCTAGGATTGCTTTGGCTAATAATGGCTGTGGCATCATTGATAGTAAATAATGTTGCCGCCAATAATGCTTCGTCATTAAATAGTATTGATGGTATTCGTGTTTGGCCAGCACCAGAAAATACTCGCCTTGTTTTCGACCTTAAAAGTAAACCTACTTATAAATATTTTAGCTTAAGTAAGCCTAACCGTTTAGTGATTGATTTTAGTCATACTAAAAATACGGTTGCTCTGAAAAAATTAGCGAGTCACGATCCTCGTATTAAACTATTTCGAACCAGTAACGCCAAATCAAAATCGAGCACTCGCTTAGTGTTAGAGTTGACAAAATCTTACCAACTAACTGTTTTTCCTTTAGCACCGGCAGGACAATATGGTGATCGACTAGTCGTTGATTTATATGATAAAAGCCATGCCGTCAAGGTGGTATCTAAACCTAAAGTCAGCCTAGGTGATATTATTATTGGAATTGATGCGGGTCACGGTGGTGAAGACCCTGGTTCTATTGGTGCTAAAGGCACTTATGAGAAAAGAGTGACCTTAGCAATAGCTAAAAAGCTACAAGCCTTAATCAATAAAGAAAAAGGTATGAAAGCGGTTATGATCCGTTCTGGCGATTATTATGTCGATTTAAATCGTCGCACTAGTTTAGCAAGAAAAAACCATGTTGATTTTTTAGTCTCAATTCATGCGGATGCTTTTCGTACTTCAGGGCCTAACGGTGCTTCTGTTTGGGTTGTAACACAAAAACGTGCTGAATCTGAACTCGCTCGATGGTTATTAAAGAGGGAGAAAAAATCAGAATTATTAGGTGGTGGGGGTGGCGTTATAAAAAACACGTCAGACAGTCATTTAGCTTTGGCCTTGGCTGATATGAGTAAAGAGCATTCTTTAGGGGTTAGCTTTGGAGTAGCAAATAAAGTGATATCCCAGTTAAAAAAAGTCACTCACATGCATAAAAGAACGCCTCAAAATGGTAATTTTGCCGTATTGAAATCGTCTGATATTCCATCAATATTAGTTGAAACTGGCTTTATTTCTAATCATAAAGAAGAGAAAAACCTAACCTGGTCAAAACATCAGCACTCATTAGCAAAAGCCATTCACCATGGTATTCGTAATTATTTTATGGCGCACCCATTAACGGGCAGTTATTTGGCTGCCGTTGGTTATAAAAGTCATCAAGTACGTAGTGGTGATTCTTTATCGGTGCTGGCGCATCGCTATAATGTTTCAATGACGAAATTGAAATTGGTAAATAAATTGAAATCTAATACGTTACGCATTGGACAAACCCTGAAAATTCCTCGAGCGGGATGATTTTTTGAACAGACAGTTTTTGAGCATTACCGTACTATGACTATTGAAATACTACCTGCGCGTTTAGCAAACCAAATTGCTGCTGGAGAAGTGGTAGAAAGACCTGCTTCAGTTATTAAAGAATTAGTTGAGAATAGCTTAGATGCAGATGCTACCGTTATTCATATTGACGTGGATAAAGGTGGCGTTAAACGTATTCGTATTGCAGACAATGGCATAGGCATTGTTAAAGAAGAACTCACCTTAGCACTTAGTCGACATGCAACGAGTAAAATAAAAAGCATTAATGATTTAGAAGCGATTAATAGTTTAGGTTTTCGCGGTGAAGCGTTGGCAAGTATCAGTTCAGTGGCACGCTTAACGTTAACCTCTAAACCTAAAAATCAAGATACTGCTTGGCAAGCTAATGCTGAAGGTCGCGATATGGCAGTAACCATTACTCCTGCGGCACATCCTGACGGAACAACCATTGAAGTATTAGATTTATTTTTTAATACGCCAGCTCGTCGCAAATTTTTACGTACTGAAAAAACTGAATTTAATCATATCGATGAGGTTATTCGTCGTATTGCGTTAGCACGCTTTGATGTCACTTTTACATTAACTCATAACGGTAAAACTATCCGTCAATATCGAGCGGTTACCAATAAGGCACTACATGCTAAGCGTGTTGCGATGATATGCGGGCAAAAGTTTATAGACCATGCCATTGAAATTGATTGCCAGCACGATAATATGCGTTTTACGGGTTGGCTTGCTAAACCGAATTTCGCCCGTAATCAAAATGATCTCAGTTATAGTTATGTCAACGGACGTATGATGCGCGATAAGTTAATTAATCATGCTATCCGTCAAGCGTATGCCAATTTATTACCATCAGACACCTACCCAGCATTTGTATTGTTTTTAGCGCTTGACTATCGAGAGGTTGATGTGAATGTGCATCCGGCCAAGCATGAAGTGCGTTTTCATCAAAGTCGTTATGTACATGATTTTATTTATTCAGTTTGCCACAAGGCGCTAACAAGTGATTCGTTAGATGTAGAGCTTAATCATGAAGCGCAAACGACGTCATCAACGATACCTTCAGAAACGCCTAGCGTAGATGATATGCAATACACACGTCCAGATTATATTCAGCCTTTGCAGCAAGTTAAGGAAGCTGCTTATAAGCCTAATGGGGCCAAAGGCAACTATGGTCAACGTGATTCGTTCACTAGGGCAGCTGTTCAGAATTACCAACAACTAATGACGCCTGTGGTTGCCGTTGAGCATAAAGAGAAAAGCTTAGAGGAAAATTCATCTGTGTTAGCTAACAGTGACAAGTCGGAAGGGTATTTTTTTCTCGCGATTAAACAAGGTGGTTACGGTGTTTTTCAGCATCAAAATAGCTTACACCTGTTATCTGTTTTTGAGTTGGCCTATCAGATTAATAAAAGTAAAATAACCAAGAGTTGGCAGCAAAACAGATTTAATTCCACCGCTAATTTAGTCAGCCAGCCATTATTATTACCGGTTGTGTTAACGCTTTCCAAGCAACAAATGAGTACAATAAAAAACCACCAAGCACTGCTTGAATTAGCGGGTATCATTTGTGTCATTCAAAATAACACTAACGGCAAACTACAACTGCAAATACGACAGTTTCCCGCAATATTGCGCGACCGCGACGTGAGTGCCAGCTTTATTACTATCATCGATACCTTATTATCAAAAATAAATAGTGACAGCTACAATCAAAATATTGATTTTCATAGCGATATTGTTTGTGCTATTGCTAATATAATGGTTGCCAATGAATATAGTATAGAGCAATCACAAGCATTGTGGTTGAGTGCTAAAAAAGAGTTATCAGATGAATTAATCGAGATTATGCTCTTGAATTCTGTTCCCCTTGACCTCACATCTGAAATTAAGCAATTAAAGGCTACGTTACAAACAAATAAGAGTTAATCAGTGTCGGATAAAAGTTCATCAATAAAGCAACCCCCTGTTATCTGTTTAATGGGGCCAACTGCGTCGGGTAAAACTGCTTTAGCATTGGCCTTGTGTGATGCACTGCCATGCGACATTGTTAGTGTTGATTCAGCATTAATTTATCGTGATATGGATATTGGTACGGCTAAACCAACTAACGAAGAATTGGCGAAGTATCCACATCGTTTAATTAATCTTCGTGATGCTACGCAAAGTTATTCAGCAGCTGATTTTTGTCAGGATGCCTTAGTTGAAATTGATCTAATTAGATCTAACAACCGTATACCTTTACTTGTTGGCGGCACAATGATGTATTTTAAAAGTTTGATTGAAGGTATTTCACCTTTGCCAGCGGCTAACAGTGATATTCGTGAAAAAATAGAATTAGAAGCCGAGAAAAATGGCTGGCAGGCAATGCATGAACAATTAGAGCAAGTTGATAGTATCTCCGCAAAACGAATACATCCAAATGACCCCCAACGCATTACTAGGGCATTAGAAGTGTTTAGGTTAACGGGTAAAACGTTAACACAGTTAACTGAAATTAAAGGTACTAAGTTGGCTGGCGATATTTTACAATTTGCCATAACACCACAAAAACGTAATACGTTACACGCCAGAATAGAATTTCGTTATCAGCAAATGATAGATCAAGGGTTTGAGCAAGAGGTTATAAAACTTAAAGCCCGAAGTGATTTACATGATAACTTACCCTCTATACGTTGTGTTGGTTATCGACAAATGTGGCAATATCTTAATGGCGAATTTGATCATAAAGAGATGGTTTTCCGTGGTGTTTGTGCCACTAGGCAATTAGCTAAACGACAGTTAACTTGGCTGCGTAGTTGGCAAAATTTACATTGGCTAACCACAGGTGATAAAACAAATCTGTCACAAGTTTTATCATTAGTTAGTAAATGTTCACAATCACAATCACAATCACAATCACAATTATAAATATAAGATATAATTGCTATTATTAAGCAATATTAAAATTTTGGTGTATAATTAATTGGTTATATACTTTGGATGAGTACAATTAACAGTTATTATTAGTCAAAATGCTTTTGATTAATTACTTAATAATAAAAAAAAGGAGCCATATAATGGCAAAAGGTCAATCTTTACAAGACCCATTTTTGAATGCTTTACGTCGTGATCGTATTCCAGTAGCCATATATTTAGTCAATGGTATTAAGCTACAAGGACAAGTAGAATCATTCGATCAATTTGTTATCTTATTGAAAAATACGGTTAGTCAAATGGTTTATAAACATGCTATTTCAACTGTAGTACCTGCTCGTGCAGTAAACACAGCTCCTATGGCTAATCATACAGATTCGGACGAATAGCCCATTTTCAATACTGAGAATGTGTTTCATGAAAATAGATAGGCTTAACGCAGTTGTTTGATCGTTACCAAGCAGGTGAACAAGCAGTGCTTGTTCACCTAGATTTCCCTGATGAGAATACACGAGAAGATTTAACAGAATTCAAAATGTTAGTCTCTTCTGCTGGCGTCAACGAATTAACGGTTGTCACTGGTAAGCGAAGTACTCCCGACCCCAAATTTTTTGTTGGTTCAGGCAAAGCGGAAGAAATAGCTGACGCGGTTCGTTTATTTAAAGCTGACGTGGTGTTATTTAATCATAGCTTATCTCCATCCCAAGAAAAAAACATTGAAGCATTGTGTAAATGCCGAGTCATAGATCGTACTACGCTAATTCTGGATATTTTTGCTCAACGGGCGCGTACCCATGAGGGTAAATTACAAGTAGAGCTGGCGCAATTGCGACATATCAGTAGTCGCTTAATTCGAGGTTGGACTCATCTAGAAAGACAAAAAGGTGGTATTGGTTTACGTGGACCGGGCGAAACACAATTAGAAACTGATAGACGTTTATTACGTGATCGGATCGTTAATATTCGTAAACGTTTAGAAAAAGTTGAAAAACAACGACAACAAGGTCGACGTGCAAGAACTCGGGCTGAATTGCCAACCTTGTCATTAGTTGGTTATACCAATGCTGGTAAGTCGACGTTATTTAATGTGTTAACTCAATCAGCAGTCTATGCAGCTGATCAATTGTTTGCGACACTCGATCCAACGCTAAGACGTATTGAAATTGACGGTGTTGGCGGTGTTATTTTGGCTGATACCGTGGGTTTTATTCGTCATTTACCACATGATTTAGTTGCGGCATTCAAAGCAACATTAACTGAAACTCGCGAAGCTGAATTATTACTGCATATTGTTGATATCTCTGATGATAGACGTAGTGAAAATATTGAACAAGTTGAATCTGTATTAGCAGAAATTGAGGCAGATGATGTTCCACAGCTAATTATTTGTAATAAAATTGATAAGCTAGATGATATTGAACCAAGAATAGATCGTGATGATCAAGGTCGGCCGATAAGAGTTTGGCTCTCAGCGCAAGCTAATATAGGTGTCGATTTATTCTTTATCGCCTTGGCTGAACGTTTGGGTAACCATGTTGTACAGCAACAACTAGCGATACCGCCTAGTGAAGGAAAATTACGTGGTATATTATACAAGTTAAATTGTATTAAAGATGAATATTATGATGAACAAGGTATTTGTCATCTAGTCGTTAAGTTACCAAAAAGAGAGTGGAACAGATTGGTAAAACAAAATACTAATCAAATAGAGCAATTTATTGTAAAATAATATGTTAATACTCATATAGAGTCTTATAAAACAAATTTTTTTATCATAGAATGAATATAAATATTATACGTCAACTCTGCCTTCCTCATACCTTATATAAACGGAGAAAATTACCGTTTTCTAAGCGTTTGTCGAAAACCTTGTTGAACGAATAACAATACTAATTTAATAACCTAGCGGAGAACACCATGGCTTGGAATGAACCGGGGAATAATGATAAAGACCCCTGGAAAAATAAAGGCGGCAAAAACCAAGGACCACCAGATTTAGACGAATTACTGAATGATTTAGGTAAAAAAGTCAGTGGGATTTTTGGAGGGAAAGGTAATGGAAAATCTACTAGCGGTTCATCTCCGTCAGGTAAAAACCTTTCTACTATAGGTATTAGCTTAGTGCTAATTATCGCTATAGTTGTTTATGCGTTTAGTGGTTTCTATACCATTAAAGAAGCTGAAAAAGGTATAGTACTTCGTTTTGGCCAGTATTCAGGTACGGTTGATCCTGGTATCAATTGGAAGTGGACTTTTATTGACCGCATCATTCCGGTTGATATGCAAAGTACGCGTGATATGCCCTCTTCAGGCTTTATGTTAACGCAAGATGAAAATGTTGTTCGCGTAGAAATGCAAATACAATACCGCGTTGTAAATGCGCGTAATTATGTGTTTAGTGTAACTAATGCCGATGACAGTTTAAACCAATCACTTGATAGCGCGCTTCGTTATGTTGTAGGTCATGCCGTTATGGATGACATATTAACAAGTGGTCGTGAAGCTATACGTCAAAGCGTATGGGAGGAGCTAGAGAAGATCATCGAACCTTATAACCTAGGTTTAATTATTGTTGATGTTAACTTTAAAGATGCACGTCCGCCAAATGAAGTGAAAGATGCGTTTGATGATGCTATTTCGGCACAAGAAGATGAAGTTAGATTTTTACGTGAAGCAGAAGCTTATGCTCGTGGTATTGAACCGCGTGCACGTGGCCGAGTGAAGCGTATGGAACAAGAAGCTTTAGCCTATAAATCACGAACTGTTCTAGATGCAGAAGGTGAAGTAGCGAAATTTAATAAGCTCTTACCTGAATATTTAGCTGCTCCTGAAGTAACGCGTCAACGCTTATACATTGCCACAATGGAAAAAGTCTACAGTAATACCAGTAAAGTTATGGTTGATGTAGAAGGTGGTAATAATATGATGTACTTACCTTTAGATAAGATCATGCAACAGCAAAACGCTACTAACAGTAATAATACAGCGGTTAAGTCTTATGCACCGGTGAGCCAGCAAAGTAATAATACAGCGCCATCTTCATCATCAAATCGTGGTGATAGATTCAACAGTGGGAGCAACTAGCATATGAAAAATATTTCCATTGCAATAATATCATTGTTACTTGTACTAGTCGTTTCATCAGTCTTTGTTATTTATGAAGGTCAACGTGGTATTGTGTTTGAGTTCTCTAAAATCAAACGAAATAGTGACACAGGTGAAATGATGGTATTTGAACCAGGATTACACTTTAAAATTCCATTTATTCAGTCAGTAAGAAAACTTGATGCCCGTATTCAAACCTTAGATGAAGCAGCAGATCGTTTTGTTACATCTGAGAAAAAAGATCTTATAGTCGATTCTTTTGCAAAATGGCGCATTGTTGATTTTTCTACTTATTACCTTCGAACCTCGGGATCAATAGATAATGCTCGTGCGTTACTTAAACAAAAAGTGAATAATGGTTTAAGAACTGAGTTTGGTAATCGTACTATCAAAGAGATTGTTTCTGGCGATCGTGACGATATTATGACTAAAGCGTTAGAAAGCGCTGCAAGTAGCCGTGAAGACTTGGGTATTGAAGTGGTTGATGTACGTATTAAAGCGATTAACTTACCTACTGAGATAAGTAACTCTATTTATGAACGCATGCGCGCTGAACGAACTGCTGTTGCTAAAGAGCATCGTTCAAAAGGTCAAGAGCAAGCTGAAATAATTCGTGCAACAATTGATGCAAAAGTAACGGTTATGTTAGCTGAAGCACAGAAAGATGCTTTCACTACACGGGGTGAAGGTGACGCATTAGCCGCTAAAATTTATTCTGATTCTTACACCAAAGATGCTGAGTTCTATCGTTTCTACCGTAGTCTTGAGGCTTATGAAAAAAGCTTTAATAGTAAAAGCGATATCATGGTTGTTAAGCCTGATAGTGACTTCTTCCATTATTTAAAAGATGGTAGTAGCGCTAAAAAGTGATAACGATGTTATTACTTTGAATAAAAGCCAGCTGAATTGCTGGCTTTTTTATGCATAATACTCTTGGGGGATGATTTATGATAGACACATTATTGCTAGCCTTTGGCTTAGTGCTCATTATCGAGGGATTAGCGCCTGCGTTATTTCCAAACAAATGGCGTACGTATTTATTTAAGTTAGCAGAGCAACCCATTACAGATATCAGGAATATAGGTTTGTTTGTTCTGTTATTGGGCGTAATGGTTATTTGGTTATCACAATAATAAAGACTTAATTGTAAAAAAGACTAACCCTAACTACTTAACTTAATAGATTATTTTAAAATCATAAGAAAAATAATACATTTTTTCTTGGACTAAATATCTATATTTGTTAGAATCCTCGCCTGATTTTCTTATGAAATAGTCAAAATGGGCAAAAACGTAGTTGTTCTAGGAACCCAATGGGGTGACGAAGGTAAAGGTAAGATCGTAGACTTACTAACCGATAAAGCAAAATATGTCGTACGCTATCAAGGCGGGCACAATGCAGGCCATACGCTAGTCATTGATGGTGAAAAAACCGTATTACATTTAATCCCTTCAGGCGTCTTACGTGATAATGTAAAATGTTTGATTGGTAATGGTGTTGTATTATGTCCTAAAGCCTTGATGACAGAAATTGAAATGCTTGAAGCTAAGGGTATTCCAGTACGTGAGCGTTTACTTATTAGTGATGCATGTCCGTTGATTCTTCCTTATCATAATGCGTTAGATGCCGCCCGTGAAATTGCGCGTGGCGCAAAAGCCATTGGCACAACAGGCCGTGGTATTGGCCCCGCATATGAAGATAAAGTTGCTCGCCGTGGTTTACGTGTAGGTGACCTTTTCTGTGCAGAGTCTTTTGCAACTAAATTGAAAGACATTGTCGAATATCATAATTTCTCTTTGGTTAACTACTATAAAGTCGAACCAGTGAATTATGAAGAAGTATTAGCTGACGCATTAGCTGTTGCCGATACTATTAAAAAGATGACTGCCGATATTTCAGAAATACTTGATCAAGCGCGTAAAAACGGTGATTCAATTATGTTTGAAGGCGCACAAGGAACATTACTTGATATCGATCATGGAACTTATCCTTACGTAACTTCGTCAAACACAACAGCTGGTGGCGTTGCTACAGGTTGTGGTGTTGGCCCTCGTCATCTTGACTATATCCTAGGTATCACTAAAGCATACACCACGCGTGTTGGCTCTGGTCCGTTCCCAACGGAATTAGATGATGAAGTTGGGAACCACTTAGGTACTGTTGGTCATGAATTTGGTGCAACTACCGGTCGTGAACGTCGTTGTGGTTGGTTTGATGCGGTAGCTATGCACCGTGCGATTCAAGTAAATAGTATTTCCGGTTTTTGTTTAACTAAGCTTGATGTGCTTGATGGCTTAGAAACATTAAAAATATGTACTGGTTATAAAACGCAGTCAGGCGATATTATTACGGTACCACCAACGGCCGCTGAAGGTTATGAGAAAATAACACCAGTATATGAAGCATTGCCAGGTTGGACTGAAAATACAGTAGGCGCAACGTCAGTTGACGCCTTACCAGCGAACGCTTTAGCTTATATTAAGCGTATTGAAGAAATTACGGGTATACCTGTTGATATTATTTCAACTGGCCCGGATCGCAATGAAACGATTATTAAAGTGAATCCTTTCGTTTAATTACTAAATGATTATAATCACTCTAAAAACCAACCTTCGGGTTGGTTTTTTATTTTATACGCCGCAAAATACGCTACCTAGTTATCATTAATTTTATGTAAACATTAGTTCACTTGAAATTTATTTAATGGATTGTTAATACATTGAATTATAAAAGATAATTTATTTTAATAACGACAAATATATTTTGGCTACTCTATACTGGTCCTATCAGGTGTTTTATTAAAAGTTATAGACCTTAATAGTGACTATTTAACAAAATAATATGATTTAATAGTTGTTGTCGTGTATGTTTACTATAGCTTACAGCCATTTTATATAGTTAAATAACCTTGTATTAGCAAAAAGCAATGCAATAGACTATAAAATCAACGACTGAATATTCATTTTAAATAAGATATACCCATTACCAATCAAAGTGGCTATGAAATATGCAGCATGATTGGTAACGGATACAAACGCATTTGGGAACTACCATGACAGATTTTCGCCAACGGGCACTTGATTATCACGCATTACCTACACCAGGTAAAATTAGTGTATCACTAACTACAGCTGCTGAGACAAGTGAAGATCTATCATTAGCCTACAGTCCTGGCGTTGCTGAGCCAGTGAGAGAAATTGCCGCTAACCCTGATGATGTTTATAAGTATACTGCCAAAGGTAATACGGTTGCCGTTATCACTAACGGTACTGCTATATTAGGTTTAGGTAATTTAGGCCCAATGGCAGCTAAACCTGTAATGGAAGGTAAATCATTATTATTTAAACGCTTTGCTAACATTGACTCGTTTGATATTGAAGTAAAACACAAAACAGTTGAAGAGTTTATAAATACCGTTGCGAATATAGCTGATAGCTTTGGTGGTATAAATCTTGAAGATATTAAAGCGCCAGAATGTTTTGTTATTGAGAAAGCATTAATCGAACGTTGTAAAATTCCAGTATTTCACGATGATCAACATGGTACTGCCATTGTTACCGCCGCGGGTATGATGAATGCATTAGATATTCAAGGCAAGGATATTAAACTGGCTAATATCGTTTGTTTGGGTGCGGGTGCTGCAGCCATTGCTTGTATGGAGTTATTGATCAAGTGTGGTGCTCAGCGTGAAAAAATATATATGCTTGATACTAAAGGTATCGTGCATACTCGTCGTAACGACTTAAATGAATATAAAAAACTTTTTGCCAATAATACGGACAAGCGTACTTTAGATGATGCCATTGAAGGTGCAGATGTATTTGTTGGCGTATCAGGCCCTAATTTATTGACTCCTGAACAAGTTAAATTAATGGCGCCTAATCCTATTATCTTTGCTTGTTCAAATCCTGATCCTGAAATTAAACCTGAATTAGCATTAGCTGCTCGCGATGATGCAATTATTGCAACAGGTCGGTCTGATTATCCTAACCAAGTTAACAATGTACTCTGTTTTCCCTTTATCTTCCGCGGTGCTTTAGATGTCCGCGCTCGTACTATCAATGACGAAATGAAAGTTGCAGCGGTACATGCTATTAGAGCCATAGCAAAAGAAGAAGTACCAAATGAGGTGTTAGCAGCAAGTGGTGAAACGTCATTAACGTTTGGTCGCGATTATATTATACCGAAGCCAATGGACTCTCGTTTATTACCTGCAGTCGCTTTAGCAGTAGCAAAAGCTGCGGTAGATTCTGGTGTTGCAGCGTTACCTTTACCTAATAATTACATGCAGTAATTATCACGTAGGTGAAAGTATAAAAAACCTCATAATATTTATTGTATTATGAGGTTTTTTTGTTTTATAGCGATGTCTATTTACAGGATAAAGGTTGTTGAAAAATAGTTAAAACCACCTGCTCATCAATATACTGTACTTGGTAAAGTTGTTGATAATAAAGTAGCTAGCTGCTTTGCTCTTTTTTTACCACATACGGTTAGTGTTGGGTTTTTCGAATCACTAACTTTTTCAGCATGACGTACTAAATAAATACTATAGTTATCGGTGATACTGGCAAAGCTATTGAAAAATAGAAAAACCAATAAAATGGACAGCTTATTTTACCCATTTACGTGTCGACAGCAGTTCATTAGAACAACCTATTCAAACCGTTTAACGCTGCTACGCGGAATGCTTCAGCCATTGTTGGATAATTAAAGGTTGTTTCGACGAAGTATTCAATGGTATTACCACCATTTTTTTGCTGCATAATGGCTTGGCCAATGTGAATTATCTCAGCCGCATTTTCACCAAAACAATGGATACCTAAAATTTCTTTTGTTTCGCGATGAAAAAGAATTTTCAAGCTGCCAATGGCACTGTTGCCTATTTGAGCGCGGGCAAGATGTTTGAAAGACGCTCTTCCTACTTCGTAAGGTATTTTTGCAGCAGTTAATTGTTGTTCAGTTTTACCCACTGAAGACATCTCAGGAATGGTATAAATTCCGGTTGGAATATCTTCAATTAATTGTGCTTGGATAGGAAGTTTAAGAATATAACCCGCAGCAATTCTTCCTTGATCATAAGCAGCACTTGCCAAACTTGGATAACCGATTACATCACCTACGGCATAGATGTTATCTACTGCTGTTCTGTACTGGTTATTCACTTCTAATGAGCCTCGAGAATTTGGTTGTAACCCGGTATTTTCAATGGCAAGAGTATTGGTATTTCCGCTTCTACCGTTAGCAAATAAAATGCAATCGGCCTTCATTTTTTTACCAGACTGAAGTGTTAGTACCACGCTATCATCTGAGGCAACAATAGATTCGTATTCCTCATCATGGCGAATAACAATACCACAATTCCAAAAATGATAGCTTAATGAGTCCGTCATCTCTGCATCCATGAAAGACAATAATCGTTCACGAGTATCAATTAAATCAACCTTACAGCCTAATCCTCTAAATATAGAGGCGTATTCACAGCCAATGACCCCTGCGCCATAAATAATAATACTTTTTGGATCATGCTTTAACGATAAAATGGTATCAGAGTCATAAACTCTTTGATGGGTAAAATCTACATCATCCGGACGGTATGGTCTTGAACCAGAAGCAATGATAATGCTATTGGCACTCATTAATTCTTCAGCGCCATCTTCACTGGTTATCTTTAACGTGTTTTTATCTACAAAAGTAGCTGCACCATGAAAAACATCTACATAATTACGATCATAAAAGCCAGCACGCAGTCTTACTTGATCTCTAATTACTTTGGTCGAGTGTTGTAAAATATTATCAAAGGTAAGCTTTACTTTCTTTTCGGTAGGATTAAATAAAGGATTGGAATTATATTCGATTAAGCGACTAACTGAGTGCCTAAGAGCTTTTGATGGAATAGTTCCCCAATGAGTACAACCTCCACCTACTTGATGATGGCGTTCAATCATAGCAATTTTTTTATTTTCTTTTGCTAATTTCATCGCGGCACCTTCTCCTCCAGGGCCCGTACCAATAATTATTGCATCGTAATCAAATTTAGTTTGAAGGTTTTCTTGTTTTTTTTTTGCTTTAGTCAAAAGACTTTCTCCAAATTCTGCCAATTGTATTTATTCGTATAAAAATTGTAAATATCATTACAAAATTTTAACAGGATTTTGGGCTAAATGATAATAGAGGCAATACTTATTACTTCTTAAATAAGTTTAGCTGTGATCGGTTACCAACGATGATACTGTGCTTTTAAGTGTTGATTTAATTCTTTATATTGAGTCATTAAATCTGATTTTTCTACTTCAGCAAACATCCGTGCTAGCTTAACAGTAAGTAATTTTTTTCGTATTTGGTAAAAATTACTTATCATTAGTAATGAGTAAATCATACTCTTGTTGCAAAATTATAATAGTTTGTTCAGTATTAGAGTGCGCACTGAGCTTTTCTTTACTTCGTTTGAGTGTCATAGCGAACCTAATTTTTTCAATTTTATCTTCCGGGCTTGTTCGTAGTTTTTTGGTTAGTCCCATCCATTGGCAGGCTTTAATTAACCATTTTGTTGGATCAAACTGGCACCAGCGAATACTGTGCGATAATCATATTTCAAAAATATGGGCTAATGAATTAATAAAAAAAATCATATGGTGATTGATAACTAGGCGGAAAACACCAATCAATAATAAGCTATTTACATATTTCCGTGCCATAAGCCAAAAGCAATTGGCACACAAAGTTCATTGTTACGGCCAATAACAAATAATACTTATGTTGCCACATTACTATTGAATTTTTTTGTAAGTCACGAACATTATTTCCGTAGAATCAAATCACATAAGTGAAGGCTCTATAAGGAACAGCTACGACTGCGACTAAAAAAGTGACTACAAAAACAAAGACGTTACGCCAAATTATTGCGGGTTTGTTCATTCCATATACCATGGTAAAGTAAATACAAATAAGTTGAGCGTACATGTGCACTCTATTCTTTGTGGTTTAACTGGAACATCAAATCAGTCAAGAGGATTATTTCTTTTTTTGAAGTCGAGCGATGAAACAGACATCAATTCTAGATTGCAGTATGATTAGCACAGAATATTTTTTAACGAGTTATAACCATGAGCGGTGTTCGCGCCCAGCAAAAAGAAAAAACCCGTAGACTATTAATTGACGCTGCGTTAAGGCAGTTAAGCGCAGAACGAAGTTTTTCTAGCTTAAGCTTACGAGAAGTCGCGAAAGTAGCGGGACTTGCACCCACTTCTTTTTATCGACATTTTTCTGATATGGATGAACTAGGATTAACGTTAGTTGATGAAGCCGGCTTAACATTACGACAACTAATGCGCCAGGCACGTCAACGTATTGCTAAAGGTGGCTCTGTGATACACATATCAGTTGCTACGTTTATGGAGTTAATTGAAAGTAATGGTAATGTGTTCAGGTTATTACTACGTGAGCGTTCAGGAACATCGGCAGCATTTCGTGCAGCGGTAATTAGGGAAATTAGATATTTTACAATGGAGCTGTGTGATTATTTACAACAGGCGAATGATCTTGATGGGGAAGTTGCTTATATGCAAGCTAATGCTGCGGTAACGATTGTCTTTAGTGCGGGCTCTGATGCACTTGATATAGATGATAAAGTCGAGCGCGAGCAATTATCCAAACAAACAATTCAACAATTACGTTTTATCGCGCGTGGTGCTGCTGAGTTAAGTGACCGTCGTAAAGCGGGAAGGAAAAATTAATAAGGTTCCTTGCTAGCAATCACCTTATTAATTTTTCTGATGTGCCTACTTAATAAAAGGCTATTTACGTGTAAGTATCATGCCTACTTCAATATGGTCTGTATAAGGAAATTGATCGAATAAAGCGAATTGCTGAATAACATGCGTGCGACTTAATTGAAGTAAATTATCTTTCAAAGTCGTTGGGTTACACGAAATATAGATAATTTTATTAAAACGGCTAACCAATTCAACGCTATCTGTATCTAGACCTGCCCGTGGTGGATCAACTAATACGGTATCGTAATTATAGGTGGTTAAATCAAATCCTTCTAAGCGTCTAAACTGACGCTCACCATTCATTGCTTGGCTAAACTCTTCACTAGACATGCGAACAATATCAATATTATCGATATTATTTGCTTTTATGTTTACTTGTGCTGACCTAACCGATGTTTTTGATATTTCAGTGCCTAATGCACGGTCAAAGTTTTGTGCTAAGGCAATACTAAAATTACCATTACCACAATACAACTCGATTAAATCACCCCTTGCATTAGTCGTTGCTTGCTGAGCCCAAAGTAGCATTTGTTCATTAACTCCGCCATTTGGCTGAGTGAAACTATTCTCCACTTGCTGATAAATAAAAGTATCATCGCCTACTTGTAACGACTCCATGACATAATCTTTATCAAGTATAATTTTTTGTTTCTTAGCGCGGCCAATAATATCTACAGGCGCAATGGATGTTAACGCTTCTTTAAGTGCTCTAGCTGAATCCTCCCATGTTGGTTCTAGGGGTTTGTGATAAAGCATACTAATAAGTAACTCGCCGCTTAAGGTTGACAGGAAATCGACTTGAAACAGTTTATAGCGAAGTTCTTTATTATCCCTAATTAATGTAAGTAACGCTTTCATTGCTTGATTAATTAACAGACTTGCGACAGGAAAATCGTCAACACGAAATTTTTCTTTGGTTACACTATTAAACATAATGTAATAAAGATCATCACCTTCATGCCACACTCTAAACTCCGCACGTAGTCGATAGTTCAATGGTGCTGATGGGAAAGTTTGTACTTTGGGCACATTGAAACAAGAAAACAACGCTGTCATAGCATACTGTTTTTTCGATAATTGCTTTTCGTAGTTATCGGGATGAATATGATCAAACATGCTTAAGCCTATATATTTTTGGAGCTAGAAGTAAATAAGAGCGCAAATTCTACTCTCGCTTATATTATTGTCTAGGCTTTTTTAGTATTAATTTAATGAGATGAGTAAATTTAAGACTCAAAATAAAAAACCTATTAATACATGAAATATTAATAGGTTTATTTTTCGTTATTATGTTGAAGAAGGATTAATCAATAGGTTCAGTACGCTCAGGACGTTCTTTGGCTTCTCTAACTTTTAATGTACGTTGTTGAAACTCTGTGTCATTCAATGCACTAATTGCTTTATCAATGTCATTTGTGGACATTTCAACAAAACCAAAGCCACGACGTTTTCCCGTATGTTTATCCTTCATTAACCTTACTGATTCCACAACACCATAATTAGAAAATAATTCTCTAATAGCTGTTTCATTAGCGCGATAGGGTAAATTGCCTACATAAAGTGTTTTAACGTCCTCTAAAGATTCTTGTGTTGGCATGCTTGTATTAGTGGTACTTGAATAGTTACTAAGTAAAGGAGCAACAAAGGCACTGATAAAAACAATAACTGAAACGACAGCAGGGGCATTTGAAATAGTACTAGTTATAATATAAGCAAAAATAGCAAAAACAAGAGCTATAATTACGGTTGAGATTTGCGGAGACTTCATAATGAATACCTAATTATTATTTTAATTTATATGTGGATAAGAACAAAAAGTGAAATTCTATGTTACCGACCTTTTATGAGAGTGCAACAATAAGTGTAAAAAACATGCAATTAAACAGGTTAATAAGATAAAATGTGGTATATATAGGCGTTTAGTGTGATTTATCTTCGAACGAGTAAGATATTAATAATAATGCTTGATCCCGTCAGTTAGATCTATACCTGTCTCTTATACACATCTCCGAGCCCACGAGACGGACTCCTATC
>OJEP01000124.1_pt1 | contig 41680 bp, 36 predicted proteins | sample 1593761 | NCBI WGS metagenome assembly OJEP01 (sample SAMN05416783, study PRJEB24817) | seawater metagenome | isolation source: Sea water | place: Canada:Atlantic | collected 2013-11
TGAAATTGATAAAGCGGATATAGAATTCCCAAATGATTTACTTTTAGAATTAGATAAAATGGAGTTTTTTGTTTACGAGACACAAGAAAAAATTGTCGCTAAACAAAGGCCTATCATTATCATTACGTCAAATAATGAAAAAGAATTACCAGACGCTTTTTTACGCCGATGCTTTTTTCATTATATTCGTTTTCCAGAAAAAGATGAGATGCAAGCCATTGTTGATGTTCACTTTCCTAATATTAAACAAAAACTATTAGATGAAGCCCTGGCGTTATTCTTTAATTTACGTGATATGCCCGGTTTAAAGAAAAAACCGTCAACGTCAGAGTTAATTGATTGGTTAAAACTCTTACTTGCTGAAGATATTTCTCCCGAAGTTTTGCATGAAACACGTCAGACAAAAGTGATTCCTCCATTACATGGCGCCTTATTAAAAAATGAGCAGGATGTGCATTTGTTTGAAAAGCTTGCTTTTATGCACCGTGGCCAACGTTAAGGTTAATACCCATGATACTTCAATATGGGTATATATTAAAAAATAAAGAGCAAAGTAATGTTAATTGATTTCTTTTGTAAGGTACGTGACTACAAAGTACCTTGTACACTGCGAGAATTGCTCGACTTAATTCGTGCTTTAGAGCAAGGTGTAGTGTTTGCTAGTCTTGATGATTTTTATAGTGTGAGTCGTACTATATTAGTTAAAGATGAAGCCCACTTTGATAAGTTTGATCGTGCTTTTGCTGATTACTTTAAAGGCGTTGCTAGCCTGGAATTAGATTTATCAGAAATTCCAGAAGATTGGCTTAAAAAGCATTTTGAAAAACAACTGAGCGCCGAAGAAAAAGCGAAAATAAAAGCCTTAGGCGGGTTAGATAAGTTAATGGAAACATTGGCTGAACGTTTGAAAGAGCAGGAGAAGCGCCATCAAGGGGGTAACAAATGGATCGGTACTGGTGGGACATCACCTTTTGGTGCTTATGGCTATAACCCTGAAGGAATTCGTATAGGGCAAGAGGAGTCAAGGCATCGTCGAGCAACAAAAGTTTGGGATAAACGTCAATTTAAAAACTTAGATGCCAATGTTGAAATAGGTACGCGTAATATCAAAGTAGCATTACGAAAATTACGCCAATTTGCACGTACTGGTAGTAGCGAAGAACTAGCACTTGATGAGACCATTGCTGCTACAGCGCGCAATGCGGGTTATCTTGATATTAAAATGAAGCCAGAGCGCCATAATGCTATTAAAGTCTTAATGTTTTTTGATATTGGCGGCTCTATGGATGATCATATTAAGGACTGCGAACAGCTTTTTTCGGCAATACATGGAGAATTTAAGCATCTAGAGTTTTTTTATTTTCATAACTGCCTTTATGAAAATGTTTGGCGAGATAATAACCGTAGGCACAATGAAAAAATTGATTTATTACAAGTACTGCACACCTATAGCCGTGATTATAAAATTATTTTTGTGGGCGACGCAACAATGGGCCCATATGAGATTACTTATCCCGGTGGTAGTGTGGAACATTGGAATGAAGAAGCAGGCAACGTTTGGATGAAGAGACTAACCGATTATTTTGATAAGGTTATTTGGCTTAATCCCCAAAACGAAGCGCAGTGGTCTTATTACCATTCTATTAATATTATGAAAGGGCTTGTCGATAATAAAATGTATCCGCTTACCTTAGCAGGCTTAGGGCAGGGAATTAAAGCTCTGATGTAACAATTAATACCGCTGTGGATTTTACTAAAGCTCTTGATAGTCAAATTTATTTAAGGAACTATCAGGAGACTTAAATAGTTGTTTTTCAACATCTCAAGGGCATGTTTAGGCGTCAACTCTACCGTCAACCATAAACATAAGCCAACAACTGAATAAATCTAAGCCTAGTAATTCAAGCTTAAATATCGTTGGTTATGGCTTATATAAATATTAATATAAAGCGACATCATCAGTTGATGATTAATCCACTTAAATGTAAATTATCATAGATATTGAGTTACAGACTTTAGCTAACCGTTTATTATTGTATGCATATTTTTCTTGGGGTTTTTATATGCCGTTATCTATAATTGATATCATTGCTTTATCTCTCTTTTTTATATCCTGGTCAGGATATACTTGGTTTGCTCGTAAAAAAGCTAAAACTACCGATTGTTTAGCTCGAAGTTTAAATCAACATAGAATTCATTGGATGTATGAAACTATGACACGAGAGGTGAGGGTTGGTGATGCTGCATTACTCTCTAATTTAGAGCGAAATATTGCTTTTTTTGCTTCAAGTACATTATTAATATTAGCGGGTATACTGACGCTTTTTGCAAAAATAGACACGTTAGAAAGTGTTATATTCTCAATGCCTTATGCTGATCATGTAAGTCATTTTTCTATTCAAATTAAATTAAGCTTACTCGCTTTTATTTTTGTTCTCTCTTTTTTTCAATTTACTTGGTCTATGCGCCAGTATGGTTTTGTTAATGTTATGGTCGGCTCTGCACCAATAGGTAAGTTTGGTTTGAATGAGAACCTTAAAGCGTATGCGAAACAAATGGCGACAGTACAAGATCAAGCCGCACATTCTTATAATTACGGTCTTCGTTCATATTATTTTGCGTTAGCTGCCATTTGTTGGTTCTTTCATCCTTTTTTGTTTATTTTAATGAGTTTTTGGGTGGTTTATACTTTATATACACGTGAATTTAACTCTAAATCTGTTAAAGCGATTACTGCGGGACAGCAATATTTACGATTAGAACGCGATGCTAAATACAAGTCTACCGGTAAGGTAACTGAGTGAGCCCATCTTCCAAAAAGTATCAGCAATATTCGGTGGAAGATTTTGATAATTATGATTGTCTAAAATTGTCAAAATGGTTTTATCTTGTCTTGTTTGATGCTATAGCAGTGAGCGGTTTAAAATAAATTTAGCAGAGTTCCCGCAGAAGATACCAGAAAAATAATTCTAGTTTTAATTTTTTAAATATAAACATTTAAGGTTACAAATAGTGAATATAAATAATAGTCAAGATAACGGCCAACAAGAACAACGATTGATTATTCTTGATACGGAAACAACGGGTATTAACCCCAGAGATGGACATAGAATTGTTGAAATTGGTTGTGTCGAAATGATTAACCGTCAATTAACGGGTAGAAACTATCATGTATACATTAAACCACTGAATCAGCGTGGTCAAGTATTACAAATGGATCAAGAGGTAATCAATATTCATGGGTTAACTAATGCGTTTCTAGACGACAAACCTACATTTCCAGAAGTCGTTGATGATTTTATTGATTTTATCCGTGGTGCGGAATTAGTTATTCATAATGCCAAATTCGATGTTGGCTTTATGAATCATGAATTTTCTTTGTTGAACTTTGCAAATAAAGCTAATAACAAAGTGCCAATGACTGAAGATATTTGTACCATTACCGATACCTTAAAGACGTCAAAAGACGAGTTTGGCTCACCAAAAACGTTAAATTATTTAGCGCGTTTTTATAAAGTAGATAAATTAATAGATCGCACCTATCATGGTGCATTGATTGATGCTCAGCTGCTTGCTTTTGTTTATATTGAAATGACACGTAAACAGTCAACGTTTAATTTATCTGTTGGTAATAATAGTAGTGAAGATACCAATGCTATTAGACGTTTAAGTAATGATCGAGTAAAGTTAAAAGTTATTGCCGCTTCTGCTGATGAAATAGAAGCACATAAAGAAAGATTATTGGTTGTTAAGCAAAAAGGGGGAGAGCCACTTTGGAAATAAATAAATAAATATTGATCTTTTTTGTTACGCTAATGAAACAAGCGGAGTTAACACTGAACTCTTTGTAACCAGATAGACTCAACAAGATCCAAAACGTTCATTAAACAAGTTACATCAATAAAGTAACCTCAAGCTTTATCAAAGTGATAAGAAAACAAAGTAACGTCGCTATTTTGATCATTGTTTCCACATAGACGCTGAGCTGGATGAAATTACTTTGATTTACATCGAAGTTGATTCTTTAACGGAAATGGTTTTTTAGGTGAAACCATTAAAATGGTGGATAAGCTTTTCAATGTTGATGCGCTTTAATTTATCTCATTTTGAGATAGCGGTCATGATTTGGACTAATAGGCTGAATATGCTCTTTTAAGATGTGAATTTCGTTTATATTTTATAGCAGGGTAATTATCCAGTATTTTTGATTAAACGCCCTCTGATTAGTCGTGAGCTACGACTAAAGCCACTTGTATGATACTAATCGCCAATAAAAAATCCTACCACAATATCATAAGATAAAAATAACCCAAACGGCATGACATTATTAATAGATGCCATAGTGTAGTTATTCAAGGCAATATTATTTGTTCGAGTAAACAAGATAAGTTATTTTCGATTATGGATGATCACAAAGTGAAACACGAGATAAGGCTATTTAAAATACCGAAGTTGACGTCTATGGAATATATATATTATTTTAGTGGTATGTAAATTTTATTGAAATGGTGCGGGTCAAGAGACTTGAACTCTCACATCTTGCGATACTGGAACCTAAATCCAGCGCGTCTACCAATTCCGCCAAACCCGCATTACATTCAAGCTTTAAAGAGACTTGAACTCTCTTTACTTAGGTAAAAAATACTAAAGTAAAAATGGTGGCTACACCGGGACTCGAACCTGGGACCCCATCATTATGAGTGATGTGCTCTAACCAACTGAGCTATGTAGCCTTACCAACCTGCTCTGTAGCAAGTGGCGCGTATTATGCTAATCTACTTGCCGTTCGTCAACCGTTTTCTTCTAAATAAATGCACTTTTTGTTTGTTTGCTTATTGTCTGTTCAATTTGATGCTTTCACATGCTAAATCTACTGTGCTTTCATTGATTTTTAATGTTCGTAGGTAGGTTATAACTTGTTAAAGAATCAGGATGTAAAAGTGTCTGGTATATTAGATATTATACGAAATAAAAAACGCACCTGATTTGGTGCGTTTTTTATTTTGGTAATTAATTAAATTACTCGTATAAAGTTATACATTAAAGCGGAAGTGAATCACGTCACCATCTTTTACACGGTATTCCTTACCCTCTAAACGCCACTTACCTGCTTCTTTAGCACCTGACTCACCATTAAATTCAATAAAGTCGTCATAACTAATTATTTCGGCACGAATAAAGCCTTTTTCAAAGTCAGTATGAATAACCCCTGCAGCTTGAGGTGCTGTGGCATTTTGCTTTACTGTCCACGCACGTACTTCTTTAACGCCTGCGGTAAAATAGGTTTGTAAGTGTAGTAAGGAATAGCCGGCATTTATAACACGATTTAAACCTGGCTCTTCTAAGCCCATTTCAGCCATAAATTCATCACGGTCTTCATCATCCATTTCAGACAATTCGCTTTCAATTTCAGCACATACCGCAACGACGATAGCACCTTCTGCATCCGCTATTTTTTGTACTTGATCAAGGTAAGGGTTATTTTCAAAACCATCATCATTAACGTTAGCAATGTACATTGTCGGTTTAATCGTTAAAAAATTTAAGTAATCGACGGCTGCTTTTTCTTCTTTAGATAACTCTAAAGAACGCACCATGTGACCTTCTTCAACGTGTTTTAATATTTTTTCTAATACTGGCATTTCAAACTTAGCGTCTTTATCTCCGCCTTTAGCTTTTTTTGCTAAACGAAAAATAGCACGTTCTGCTGTGTCCATATCAGATAAAGCCAATTCAGTATTGATTACTTCAATATCATCAACAGGGCTAACTTTATTTGCAACATGAATAATGTTGTCATTATCAAAACAACGAACAACATGACCAATGGCATCAGTTTCACGAATATTAGCTAAAAATTTATTACCTAAACCTTCACCTTTTGATGCACCAGCAACAAGACCTGCTATATCAACAAATTCCATCGTGGTGGCTAGTACACGCTCAGGTTTAACAATGGCAGTTAATTTATCTAAGCGAGGATCCGGTACAGGTACTACGCCAGTATTTGGTTCAATAGTACAAAAAGGGAAGTTTGCCGCATCAATACCTGCTTTGGTAAGTGCATTGAATAGTGTTGATTTACCTACATTGGGTAAACCAACGATGCCACATTTAAATCCCATAATATTTACCTGTATTTGTTAATTTTTTAACATTGTGAATGCGTGTTATTGGAGTATATCCAACAGATTATTTATATAGTACGGCTCTCGCTATTTTATATGCCTTTAAAGGCATGTAAGCGTTGCTGCGCACTTTTTAAACCATCGATTTGCCAAAGTTCAAAACAGCGAGTGGCTTCATCAATAGCCTGTTCAATTAATGATTGTTCATTTTGTGGTGCTTTACCCAACACATGGCCAGTTACTTTGTCCCTATGACCTGGGTGGCCAATACCAATGCGTAAGCGATAAAAGTCTCTATTATTTGCCATGCGAGCGATAATGTCTTTTAAACCATTGTGTCCGCCATGACCACCACCTTGCTTTATTTTTACTGAGCCGGGTAGCATGTCTAATTCGTCGTGAGCAATTAATATATTGTCAACATTGATGCGGAAAAAATTAGCTAAAGGCGCTACGGCTTGGCCACTTAGGTTCATAAAGGTTGTTGGTATCAATAGGTGAACAAGTTCATTACCTATCAGTCCTTTACCATAGAGGCCTGAATATTTTTTTTCGGGTCGAAGGGGTATATTATTACGCTGTGCTAGTTCTTCTACAAACCAAACACCGGCATTGTGACGTGTTTTTGTATATTCGGGGCCAGGATTTCCTAGCCCCGCAATCAACTTAATAGTCATATTAACTATTCATCTTTAAGTTAAATAGCTAACTGAATAAAGTTTGATTATTCAGCAGCAGGAGCTTCTTGTTCAGGAGCTGCAGCTTCATCGTCATTTTCTTTTTGTGCTTTAGGAGCATTAGCAGAAACAACGGCTTGGTCATGGCTTTCACCTTTAGCCAATTCATCAGAAGTAACGTTTGTTGGTAATTTAACGTCTGATAAATGTATTGTTTGACCAACTTCTAAATCAGCTAAATCAACTTCGATAAACTCAGGTAAGTCTTTTGGTAAACAAGAAATAGCAATTTCAGTTACGTGGTGAGCAATAACGGCACCTGATTTTGTAACATTCTCTTCGTTTATGAAGTGAACAGGAACATTAGCATGTAAAGCATGTTTTGCATCAATACGTAAGAAATCCATATGCATTACCACTTGCTTAAAAGGGTGGCGTTGCATATCTTTAATTAAACATTCTACTGGCTTGCCAGCAATGTTTAGTGTTAACACGTGTGAGTAAAAAGCTTCTTCTTGTTGAGCACGGAAAACGTTTTTGTGCTCTAAAGTTAAAGATATTGGCTCTTGGCCTTCACCGTAAAGGATAGCTGGAACTTTATTCGCGTGACGTAGGCGGCGGCTCGCACCTTTCCCTAAATCTGTACGTAGTTCTGCATCCAAAGTAAATAAATCAGTCATGATGTATACTCTTATATTATATAAGTAAAATTTAATCTTGCTTTTTGCGACCAAAAACAAGGAGGTACCTTTTTTATCTTTTTAAGTTACTAATAAAAGTAGCCATGTTAGATAAAAAGGCGCGGTATAATAACATTACAGATGGGTTAAAGCTATTAATTATTGGTGATAAAAAACAGTCAATAAAAAAGCCGATATTAACTGCATAATATCGGCTTTAAACAATATGATACTTAGATTATTAACTATCAAACATAGCTGAAATAGATTCTTCGTTACATACTCGGCGAATTGCTTCACTAAGCATGCCACTCAATGTTAATTGACGTACCATTTTAAGCTTTTTGATTTCTGGTGATAATGGAATTGAATCCGTCACTACCAACTCATCAATTACTGAAGTTCTCAGGTTTTCAGCAGCGTTACCCGATAATACTGGGTGAGTAGCATAAGCAATTACACGTTTTGCACCATGTTTTTTCAATGCTTCTGCCGCTTTTGCTAATGTGCCGCCAGTATCTATCATATCATCAACAATAATACAGTCACGACCTTCTACATCACCAATAATATGCATTACTTGGGCAACATTGGCTTTTGGACGACGTTTATCAATAATGGCTAGATCTGCATCATTTAATAATTTTGCTACTGCTCGAGCACGAACAACACCACCAATATCAGGTGATACTACCACCGGATTATCTAATTCACGGTTTTTCATATCCTCTAATAAAATTGGCGTGCCAAAAGCATTATCAACAGGAACGTCGAAGAAACCTTGAATTTGTTCTGCGTGTAAATCAACCGTTAATACTCGGTCAACCCCAACACTTGATAAGAAATCAGCAACTACCTTTGCTGTAATAGGTACACGCGCACTACGTACACGTCTATCTTGGCGAGCATAACCAAAGTAAGGAATAACCGCAGTAATTCTACCTGCTGATGCACGACGAAATGCGTCGATCATCACAATGAGTTCCATTAAGTTGTTATTGGTTGGTGCACAGGTTGATTGAATGATAAAAACATCGCTACCGCGAACATTTTCATGTATTTCAAAACTTATTTCACCATCACTAAAACTGCCAATTTTGGCTTCGCCTAAAGTAATATATAAGCGACTTGCAATTTGTTTGGCCAGTTCAGGGGTGGCATTACCCGCAAAAATCTTCATGTCAGGCACAGTCAGTTCCTCAGAAACTTTTGACATTAAAATATACCCCTTGTTTATCGTTGTGTTAATAAACACTGAGCTGTAAAGAGCTAAAATTAACGGTAGCTGTAACGGCTAATTTCAGCAAATGTAGTTTATTTTTCTTATTTAACTAAATCTTCAATAACAGATAAGAGCGATGACTTATTTACTCCTTTAGCGATAAATGAATTTATCTCTTTAGGAAGTTTGATTTGTACATCATATGCCGCTTTTTTACTGGAAAAACATGAAAACACACACGCCCCAGTACCTGTCATCCTAGACGGCGCGTATTCTACCAACCAAGCTAGTAGGTTAGCAACCTTATCGTAATTTTTTATTACCATGGTTTGGCAATCATTATGATACTTGCCATTATTAAGTCGGTAATCTTTAAATAAATAGTCATCATGATAAGGGTTATCAAGGTCATTATTGGCTAATCTTTTCGTGCCTCTAGGTAAATCTAAAGAAGTGAATACACTGGCTGTTGAAATACTGCAGTGAGGTTTACTCACTAAATACCAACATTCTTCGGGCTGAGCAGGTGTTAATTCCTCACCTATTCCTTGGGCGAAAGCAGCAAAACCATGAACAAATATGGGGACGTCAGCACCTAAGCTTAAGCCTATCTCTGCTAGCTCTTTAGTTGAAAACCCACATTGCCAAAGAGTATTAAGGGCAACTAATATTGTTGCCGCATTTGAAGATCCGCCACCTAAGCCTCCGCCCATAGGCAGTATTTTTTTAATACTTATTTGTGCACCTAAAAGTGGTATTTTATGCTGTTTTGTTTGACAAATATTTTCTTGTAATAATTTAGCGGCAGTAATAATTAAGTTATCTTCATTATTCACACCATCAATGGGGGTTAACAATATTAGGTCTGAATTTTTTGTGACCGTTATTTCGATGGTGTCACAATAATCAAGAAATTGAAATAAGGTTTCTAATTCATGATAGCCATCACTGCGCTGTCCAACCACATGAAGAAATAAGTTTAGCTTAGCGGGGGCAGGGAATTTAAACGGTTTATTTATGTATGTTTTTATCATCGTGTTTTTTTAAATAAATTAGTGCGTTAAAAACCATTTTTTGATGGCTATTTTAATTAATAAGCCATCTTTTTTTATGGTGAATTGAGTTGCCATTTGTACGCCATCAAACACTTTGTATTTACTGTAATCTATTTGCCATTGGTTATCGTCAAACCGACTTGTTAAGGTAACAGGTAAATGAGTTTTAGACGAGACTTTTACTTGATCTGTCGATTGATAAGGTAGACCTTTTAACCAAAAACTTAATGCGTTTGTTGGCAAGGTTAACCCAGTAAGAGAATACACTAATTGGGCTAAATTATTACCCCTATATTCTTTACCATGCACTTTAATCAGGTGTTGATTTTTTTCTGACGTTAAATTAAGTACGTTAATCCCTAAGTAACTGGTTAAATTAAGCTCTTGAGTTCGATCTTTTTTATTTGTCTGCCAAGTAATTGTTGCACTTTCTCGTTTGCTTTTTTTATCTTTACGTTGCTCTATAAATGCTATTTTTCCGAGAAGATGCCATTGGTTTATTTGTGCTAGCTGTGTAACTCTTTGTTCCGCACTTTTATGAACAATGAATATTGGTGAGTGATTGTTTTTTTTTATTGCACAGCCTGATAAAATAGTGCTAAAAAGTGTGCATAAAAAAAATAAAAAAGATGAATGCTTAGCCATTTAAAAGGTACTGACGTGTGAACGTGAATATATTTGAACATAGCCAAGGTCTCAATTCAATACACTAGTTTTCTTTCAGGGCTTTAAATTGGTGGTAGTATTTTGTAAAATAAGGAACAAAGCTCTACAAATCCTAATATTTTGAGGGATTTTTATCATAGATCATATTTTAACGTGTAATCCTAAGTAATAGTAAGGTTGTTAACGTATAATATAAACGTTGACTTTAATTTGAAGCTGACTTTTGTTTTTTTATCAATAGGTTTTTTACATTGTCCATCGTTGCTGTAGGAATTAACCACAAAACTGCTCCTGTTGCGGTAAGAGAAAAGATATCCTTCAATCCGGATAGACTGTCGAGTGCCTTGCAGGAAATGTTGTCAGCGGTGCAGTGTCGTGAAGTCGCTATTTTATCTACTTGTAATAGAACTGAACTATATCTTATTCAAGATGGTGATATAAAACTAACGCAAGAACGTTTAGTACAATGGTTAGAAAGCTACCATAATATCCCAGCTTCTATTATTTTACCTAGTTTATACTGGCATCAAGATCAACAAGCCGTTAATCACATGATGCGTGTTGCCTGCGGCCTTGATTCCTTAGTTTTAGGTGAGCCACAAATTTTAGGGCAAATGAAACAAGCGTATAGTCAAGCCAAGGCTGCCGGTTCTCTGGCATTAGTCATGGATCGATTATTTCAACGTACTTTTGGTACCGCTAAACAAGTTCGTACGGAAACAGACATTGGCGCAAGTGCTGTTTCGGTTGCTTTTGCTAGTGTTAATTTAGCTAAGCATATTTTTGCTAGCCTTGATAACGTGAAAGTATTACTTGTTGGTGCAGGTGAAACTATTGAGCTCGTTGCGAAACATTTATATGAAAATAAAGTGGGTAAAATTACCGTTGCCAATCGAACTATTGAACGAGCTGAAAAAATGGCTAAACAGATTGGCGCTGATGTTATTACCTTAGCTCAAATTCCTGATCATATGATCAACGCTGATATTGTCATAAGTTCAACAGGTTCTACCTTGCCTATTATTGGCAAAGGTATGGTAGAAAAAGCGCTTAGTAAACGTCGTCATCAGCCTATTTTTATGGTTGATTTAGCGGTTCCTCGTGATATTGAAGAGCAAGTGGGTGATTTAGAAGATGTGTTTTTGTATACCGTTGATGATTTGCAAAGTATTATCGCGCAAAATTTAGATAATCGACGTAAAGCCGCGGTTGAAGCGGAAAGTATTGTGAATAATCAGTCAGACAGCTTTATGTCGTGGTTGCGGGGTTTAAATACCCAAGATACGGTCGTTAATTATCGGAAGCAATGTTTACACGAACGAGATCAACTACTTGAAAAAGCTTTGTTGCAATTAAAAAGTGGTAAAAATTCAGAAGCCGTTATGGGGGAATTAGCCACTAAGTTAACCAATAAATTTATGCATGCGCCAACTAGCGCACTGCAATCAGCCGCTCAGGGCGGTGAGTTAGATAAGTTGATTTATCTCCGTGATATTTTTAATATTGATCATTCAAATTAACACTCTATGCACGTTCCACTTGAATATGTATGATTCAGCTGGAATTTAAACGCCCATTAGCTAATGTGTTGATTGAGTAGAATGGTTGTTCACTCGTCGAAATCTATATATTCATTTAAGATATTTATCTGCCATTACGTGATCTAATAATTTACTGTGCTAGAATAGCGAAAATTTAGTTTTCTCCTCATTTAATATAAAGAATTTTTAATGAAATCGTCCGTTTACCAAAAGCTTGAAGTGCTAGTTGAGCGCTTTGAAGAAGTTCAAGCCTTATTATCTGATCCTGAAACTATTAGTAATCAAGATAAATTTCGCACTTTATCTCAAGAATTTAAACGCTTAGACGAAGTCACCTCGGTGTTTAATCGCTATAAAAGTGCAGAGGATGATTTTGCTACTGCAGAATCCATGCTCAAAGATGAAGATCCTGACATGCGTGAAATGGCGCAAGAAGAGTATAAAGACGCTAAAAAATCTCTCGCTGACTTAGCAGAGGAACTGCAAATATTATTACTACCTCGTGATCCTAATGATGATAATAACTGTTTTGTAGAAATACGTGCAGGCGCTGGTGGTGATGAGGCGGCTATTTTTGCCGGTGATTTATTTAGAATGTATAGCCGTTATGCAGAAAAGCAAGGTTGGAAAATTGAGATAATGAATTCCAACGAAAGCGAGCAGGGTGGTTATAAAGAAATAATCATGAAGGTTAATGGCGAAGGTGTCTTCGGTTATATGAAATTTGAATCAGGTGGTCACAGAGTACAACGCGTACCACAAACAGAGTCACAAGGTCGAGTTCACACCTCTGCTTGTACCGTTGTTGTTATGCCTGAAATTCCTGAAGCCGATGCAATTGAAATTAATAAAGCTGATTTGAAAGTTGATACCTTCCGCGCTTCAGGTGCCGGTGGTCAACATGTTAACAAAACTGATTCTGCTATTCGTATTACCCATATTCCTAGTGGCGTGGTAGTTGAGTGTCAAGACCAACGTTCACAGCATAAAAATCGTGCGCAAGCTATGTCAGTTTTACAAGCACGCCTACAACAGGCCGAAGATGAAAAACGCCGTGGCGAAGAAGAATCATCTCGTCGTAATTTAGTGGCTAGTGGTGATCGTTCTGAACGTATTCGTACTTATAACTTTCCACAAGGTCGTATGAGCGATCATCGTATTAACCTTACCTTGTATCGCTTAAATGAGATTATGGAAGGTAACGTGCAATTGATATTAGAGCCTATTATGCAAGAAAATCAAGCTGATTTATTGGCAGAACTTGCTGAACAACATTAATTGAGATGTATAAACTAAGTTGTATCCTATTTGAATAAAGATCCTATGCACTTTCGTTTGATTGGTGATAGTTCTATCGCCAATTTAATTGTTCAAGGGCAACAAATATTGGCAGTAAGCTCTGATAGTGCCAAGCTTGATGTCGAAATTTTATTAAACTTAGTGCTAAAAAAAACGCGTAGTTATTTATTTACTTGGCCTGAAAAAAAGCTGAATGATGAGCAGCTAGTTGAGTTTATACACCTGTTATCTCGTCGTGCAGAAGGTGAGCCGATTGCTTATATAACCGGTGTAAAAGAATTTTGGTCGTTACCTTTTTCTGTATCTCCAGCTACGTTAATTCCTCGCCCTGATACTGAAACGCTAGTAGAACTCGTTCTTGATCTTTATAGTGATAACAAATCTATAACTTGTTTAGATTTAGGTACTGGTACTGGCGCAATAGCACTCGCATTAGCAAGTGAGAAGACAACGTGGAAAATTGATGCGATAGATTTTAATCATGAAGCGGTAGCGCTTGCTCAACACAATGCAGTAAACCTTAACTTAACACACGTACATATTTATCAAAGTGACTGGTTTGAAGGTATATCAAAAAACAACAAGTTTGATATTATCGTTTCAAATCCTCCTTATATTGATGGCGACGATATAAATTTAATCCAAGGCGATGTGCGTTTTGAACCTAAATCAGCTTTAGTTTCTACTGAACAAGGTTTAGCCGATATAAAGCATATTGCTAATAAAGCACGAAGCTTTTTAAATACTGATGGTAAGTTGTTTTTTGAACATGGCTTTGAACAAGGGCATGCTGTGAGAACAATATTGACTGATTTAGGTTATAAAAATGCGCAAACCAAACCAGACTTAAATGGGCATGAGCGTATCTCTTGGGCCATTTACTCTCGTCTTTCACTTACCTAATGAATAGATAATTACAGCAAATAGGAAACTTTTTATGTTTAAACATCTTCACATGACTTTAGCTGTGCTTAGTATTAGTTTATTTACATTACGCTTTATATGGACCTTAGCAAATTCATCGAGATTACAAGCTAAATGGATTAAAATAACGCCGCACATAGTTGATACTTTACTGTTGGCCTTTGGTGTCGTGATGGCTGTTCAATATTCAATTAACCCGATTGAACAATTATGGTTAGGCGAAAAATTACTCGCTGTAGTCGCTTATATATTTACCGGTTATTTCACCTTGAAACTTGCTCGTAATAAGCCAATGCAAATTATTGGGTATTTAGGTGCGATGGGTTGGGTTATGCTAATAGTACGTTTAGCGATGACACGCGAACCGCTTTTCTTCGTCTAATTCTTTAAGAAAAAGTACATAAATTGTTATGAATACACTGTTATTATCTGAATTAAAATCAGACGAAAAAGATTTGTTAGAAACTTTAATACTGCTTGAAGAGCACATTTTTCAAGACATAGTATGCCAACCTATAAAGCATGATATTACTCTAGTAGATCAATCGCTAGATCCGTTAGAAAAAATCATTGAACAATGTCAGGCGGTAATCGCAGAAATTGAGTCGCCATTAGAACAAGCAGAAGTTTTGCTTAATGAACTGTATTATCAGCACTTATTTATTGATAAGTATAAAAGTGTTTGGCCATTAGACTCATTTAAAGTAGCAATAAGCCTAAACCAACGATTAATGTCTCCTATGGTTAAGGCTGTACTTGTTTGTGAAATTATAAATGCTTGTGGTTTTGACACTGATTTAGTCTTTGTACCAACAAAAGTGATGGTAAGGATTTGTTGTGATGAGCAGCATGCTATTATTTTTGATGCCGTTACGGGAGAATCACTAGATTGGCATGAGCTTGATTTACGTTTAGATGATCTTGAAGGTGACCCTAGTCAGCATGAAATTACTAGTATGAACCGTCAGGCTATTTTAGTTGAACATCTTAGCGTATTAAAAACTGCATTAATTCGTGATCTAGTATTTGATAAAGCCTTGTTGTGTGTTGATTTATTACTGTCATTAAATCCTGACGATCCTCTGCAGCGACGTGATCGTGGTTTTTTGCTTCACCAATTAGATTGCTTTAAAGTAGCGGTTGATGATTATCGTTATTTTGTTGAACAATGCCCGAAAGACCCAGCGGCTCAATTACTGAAAATTCAACTTGATAACATCACATTAACTGAACCTACAATGCATTAACATTATTTGTATATAAGTTCATATAAATCATAAATATTTTTAGGAGTTTAGATGTCAGTAGCACCATTGACAATTCCACTAATTACTAATGACGCCACAGTATTAGGATTATTGTCATTAATTTTAGGATTCGTTTTTTATAGCTCCAATAGTCAACATCCAATCTGGCAAAAATTTTATAAGTACGTACCTGCATTATTGATGTGCTATTTATTACCTTCGCTATTAAATACTTTTGGTATTGTAAGTGCTGAAGTCAGCCAAGTTGATGATGTTGCAAAATATTATTTGTTACCTGCCTGTCTTGTTTTACTGACATTAAGTATTGATATTAAAGCCATTGGTGCGCTAGGTAATAAAGCCATAATTATGTTCTTTACGGGTACTGTTGGTGTTGTTATCGGTGGCCCTATTGCTTTATTAGTTACTTCCGCCATTTGGCCTGAATTATTAGGTGTTACTGGCCCTGATGCTGTTTGGCGCGGTATGGCGGCATTAGCGGGTAGCTGGATTGGCGGCGGCGCTAATATGCTAGCCATGAAAGAAATTTATGGTGCAGATGGCAAAATATTCACGATTATGGTGACGGTAGATATAGTCGTAGCGAACTTATGGATGGCTTGTTTGCTCTATTTTGCTGCAAATCATGAACGTATTGATGCCAAAAGTGGGGCTGACACATCGGGTATAAATAAATTAATCGATAGAGTTGAAGCCTTTGAGCGCAACCATGCAAGGCGCCCTGAGTTAAAAGACTTTATTTTTATTCTTGCTATTGCCTTTGGCGCGGCTGGCTTTGCTCATCTAGCAGCTGATTTTTTAGTGCCATACTTTCAAACAAATTTTCCAGAACTTAAGAAATTTAGCTTACACAGTAAATTGTTTTGGATTATTGTTTTAGTGACTACGGTTGGTTTAATGCTTTCGTTTACTAAAGTTAGACGGTTAGAAACGGTTGGCGCCTCTAAAGTTGGTAGTAGTTTTCTTTATATTCTGGTTGCCACTATCGGCTTACATATGGATATTACTCAAATAGTTGAAGCGCCTAAATATGTGGTTATTGGTCTGATATGGATGGCAGTGCATATTGTATTGCTCTTTATTGTTGGTCGACTCATCAAAGCACCTATTTTTTATTTAGCGGTAGGCAGTAAAGCAAATATTGGCGGTGCAGCATCAGCGCCAGTTATTGCCTCAGCATTTCATCCATCGTTAGCGCCTGTAGGTGTTCTGTTAGCTGTCTTAGGATATGCCTTAGGTACATACATGGCATGGATTTGTGGCCAGTTGTTGCGAATTATTGGTAGTTAATTTTTGTAAAGTTAATCTTGTTGCTGTATTACCCAATTGTAGGCATCAAAAGTACTCATTGATAATCTTCAACTCGGTACTTTTTCTTTGCTATTACTTAATAAATATTTTTTAGGGCTCTTCATTTAGGATAGGTTATGACAATAAAATCAGTGTCGGTTAAAGGTATCGAAGTGGCTAATGACAAGCCATTTGTGTTATTTGGCGGTATGAACGTACTTGAGTCACGTGATTTAGCGATGAAAATTGCTGAACACTATGTTGAAGTTACACAAAAATTAAATATACCTTACGTGTTTAAAGCCTCTTTTGATAAAGCTAATCGTTCGTCTGTTCATTCTTATCGTGGTCCAGGCTTAGATGAAGGTTTAAAAATATTTGAAGAAATTAAGAACACTTTTAATGTTCCCATTATTACCGATGTTCATGAAACGTATCAGGCACAACCGGTCAGTGAAGTGGTTGATGTTATTCAATTACCTGCCTTTTTAGCAAGGCAAACTGATTTAGTGGTTGCGATGGCTAAAACCGGCGCAGTGATTAATGTAAAAAAACCACAATTTTTAGCTGCACATGAAATGAAGCATATTATTAAAAAATTTGGTGAAGCGGGTAACGAAAATATCATTCTTTGCGAACGTGGCAGTTGTTATGGTTACAATAACCTTGTGGTTGATATGTTAGCAATGGATGAAATGCGACAATACGCACCCGTTATTTTTGATGCTACACACGCATTGCAAAAACCAGGAGGGCGGACTGACAGTGCTGATGGACGACGTGCACAAGCTGCTCAGTTAACGCGTAGCGGTATGGCTATTGGTATTGCGGGATTGTTTATTGAAGCACACCCTGATCCCTCTATCGCTAAATGTGACGGACCTTGCGCTTTACCACTTGACAAGTTAGAGCCCTATTTAGCGCAGATGAAAGCCATTGATGATTTAGTCAAAGGGTTCTCTCCCTTGGTAACGGATTAAAAAAATGACAATTATCTAATTCTTAGTGACAGTTTTTTGAATTCTACTCAATCAAAGGGACGTAATATTTAAGTATTTCGCCCCTTTGTCATTTTGATTAGTAGGTAAATCAGTACGTTTAATTTATCCTTTAATGCTGTGGTTATTTAACATGGTCGCGGCAGAGCAAGTGAAAATCACCGATGGTCAACTAGGTTAGTTTATGGAAAATACAGTTATTAGTACAATTGAAAACACAGTCGATAACCCTATAGCACAAATTATTTTTGCCCATGGTGCAGGTGCTGATATGCATCATGAATTTATGATGCTAGTCAGCGGATTACTCAATAAAGCACATATTAATGTAGTGCGTTTTAATTTTCCTTTTATGGATAAACGGATTGAACTGGGTAAGCGCTATCCACCAGATAGAATGCCAAAATTAATTGATTGTTATAAACATGTGATTAATAATTTATCTGCCAGTGACACTAATAAAACTAGGCTACCACTGTTTATAGGGGGTAAATCTATGGGGTCGCGTGTGGCGGCAACCATTGCTGCTGATGATGATATAGCAATGCTTATACAAGGAGTTTTTTGTATAGGGTACCCATTTCACCCATCAAAAAAACCAGATAAACTTCGTTTAGAGCCATTACAAAACACACAAAAGTCAGTACTTATTTTACAAGGCGATCGTGATACATTGGGATCACAGGTTGAAATAGAGCAGTATGAGATGTCATCGTTATGTCATTGTGTTTTTCTAGCTGATGGCGATCACAGTTTAAAGCCGCGGATGAAATCAGGCTATACTCATCAGCAACATATCGAAACTGCGGTGAGTGCTATCGTTAAATTTATTCAAAAAGAAAATGCCAATGATTAAAAAAATACAGTCTAAGAGTAGAATAATTCAATTTTTAATGATTTTTGTTGGTGTTAGCGGCTGCTTTTCTGTACTATTCGGCGCTTGGCTTGCCCATGGTGGACAAGTACTACCTATTAATGTGCAATCAAGGTTAAATACTGCATTGCAGTACCAGTTATTTCATACGCTGGCTTTGTTGGCAACACTGGTTTGGGCTATCACTAGCTCATCAGTTAAGGTACCCTCTAAAGTATTGCTTAGTGCAGCTATTGGCTTTTTTGTCGGTATTTTGTGCTTTAGCGGCACTATTTATATCAAAACATTTTTCAGTTTTTCCCTTGTTGGTAAACTGACGCCATTTGGCGGAATATCATTGGCAATTGCTTGGTTGCTATTGTCAATTGAAGGTAAAAACAACTTATGACCTCTATCGTATTATATTGTCGTCCAGGTTTCGAAAAAGAGTGTGGGGCTGAAATTCAAGAGAAAGCTTCATGGAACGAAATGTATGGTTATTTAGAACTGAAAAAAAATGAAGGTGTGGTTCTTTTTCACTTACATGATCCTGCTCATGGGGAAGCGTTAATAAAAACACTTCCCCTTAAACGTCTTATTTTCACTCGACAGTGGTTTGTAACACTCACTGATAAAATAGATTTACCCGATTACAATCGCGTTGAAGCCATCGTTGAAGCATTAGGCAGTGAATGGCAATATGATGATTTACGTATGGAAACGCCAGACACTAACGATGGCAAAGCGTTAAGTAAATTTTGTCGTAAACTTACCGTGCCTTTACGCCAAGGCTTACGTAAAGCTAAGGTGTTAATAGGAAAAGGTGATTCATTTAACCCAGAACAAGATGGTTCAGTATTACACGCATTATTTTTAAGTGGCCAAGAAGTTATTCTAGGCTTTTCCGTAGCGCGAAATAGTTCACCTCATGTAATGGGTATCCCACGTCTAAAATTTCCTAGTCAGTCACCAAGCCGTTCCACTTTAAAGCTTGATGAAGCCTTTTTATATTTTATTCCTCGAGATGAGTGGGGTACGCGGTTAACGTCAGGCATGAATGCTGTTGACTTAGGCTCTGCACCAGGCGGTTGGACATATCAACTTGTTCGTCGGGGTATGATGGTTACAGCTATTGATAATGGCCCTATGGCGGAGTCTCTGATGGAAACAGGGCAAGTTAAGCATAAGATGATAGATGGCTTTAAATATTTGCCAATGAAGAAAAATGTTTATTGGCTTGTTTGTGACATGATTGAAAAGCCACAACGTGTTGCTAAATTGATGACTGAATGGTTACTAAATGGTCATTGTCAGGAAGCTATATTTAATTTAAAGCTACCAATGAAAGGGCGATATCAGCAAGTTACCAATGATTTACAAACAATTAAAGATGCTTTTAATGGACATAACGTGAAGTATGAACTCTACGCTAAACATTTGTATTTTGACCGTGAAGAAATTACGGTGCATGCAAGACTAATCTAGGTTACTTATTCTAAAAATAACTTGCTGTGAGTAATGTAAATACTCGCAGCAAGTTAACTCATTACTTTTTTGCTTATAGTCTATCTAAAAGCGCTTCAGTAAAGTCTGTAGTACCATGAGTACCGCCTAAATCACGTGTAGTGCGATCACCACTGGCAATTACATCGGTTAGTGCTTTTCTAATTTTATCTGCTTTATCGCTCATCTCTAAATATTCAAGCATTTGTAGTGCAGCTAAAATTACTGAAGTGGGATTCGCTAAGTTTTTACCTGCAATATCGGGTGCGCTACCATGAACTGCTTCAAAAATCGCACAATCTTCACCAATATTAGCGCCTGGCGCCATCCCTAAACCACCCACTAAACCAGCACATAAATCAGATAAAATATCACCAAAAAGATTCGTAGTAACGATAACGTCGAATTGTTCAGGATTCATCACTAATTGCATACAACAGTTATCAACAATCATTTCTGTTGATTCAATTTCAGGATAGCGTGCAGCAACTTCACGAGCAACTTTTAAAAATAAACCAGACGTTGATTTTAATATGTTCGCTTTATGTACAGCCGTTACTTTTTTACGGCCTTCTTTGCGTGCGGTTTCATAAGCAAAGGTCAATATTTTTTCAGCGCCATCACGTGTAATAATACTCATCGCTTCAGCTTGCGTACCATCTTCAGAAACCACTTGGCCAGCACCCGAATACATACCTTGGGTGTTTTCTCGTACGGTTAAAATATCGATATTTTCATAGCGAGCTTTTGTGCCCTTAAAAGATAACACGGGACGTAAATTAGCATATAATTTAAATTGCTTACGTAAGGTCACATTGATTGAAGTAAAGCCTTCACCTACCGGTGTTGTCAATGGACCCTTTAACGTTATTTTGTTTTTTTCGATAAGATCTAGTGTCTCTTGCGGTACTAAATCACCATGGTTTTCTAACGCAGTTAAACCAGCATCAGCATATTCATAGTTAAAATTACAACCTGCTTTATCTAATACTTTAATTGTTGCTTCAATGATGCTTGGGCCAATACCGTCGCCTGGAATAACTGTGATGGTTTGATTGGTCATATTATTTGCCTTGTAATGTAAGTTGACGTTATTTAGATTATAACGGTCAATGTTGTAACTAAGAGAGACTGTTTAGTACTGTAATAGTGCGCTTTATACCATGTAAATAAATGGTAAGCGAGTCTGAAAGTTTTCACCTTTAAATTCGTTGGATTATCCCCCCCGAAATTCAAAAAACAAAAAACACGAAATTAAAACAATATTATATAATACTTTAGGATGAAACTAAATCTGTAGCAAGCTTACTTTAGTCTATAATTGAGTTGCCTGACGGTTCACTTTTAAAATATATCTGAGACAAGTGTGACGTTTAAACAGTGGTAACCCGTCATTCAAATACGTGATCGTAGGAGGGCTTATTCTTTTCGATCTGATCCGTTGATGTGTTTAAACGAATATCTTTAAGATTAAATCCAAGAGGAATATTTTGTTTTAGTGTGAGAAGTTTTCTGCTTAACAATATTTGCTCTGTACTCCTGTTAAGTTTTTCTTTTATTGTCGGTTTTATCTCATTGCTTTTTAAAATAGCACTTAATGAACCGTATTGATTAAGTAAACTTGCGGCCGTTATTTGGCCTATACCCGCGACACCAGGAATCTTATTAGTATTATCTCCAGTTAATGTCCATAAATCAATTAGCTGCGTTGGTTTTATATCAAACTTTTCTTTGACATGCTCTTCGTCGAGATAACGGCGATTAAAATAATCATAAATATGAACAGTAGGACTTAATAAAGATAAAAAGCCTTTATCAGTCGAAATGATGGTGACATGTTGTCCATGTAACGCCATCTTTGTTGCTAACGTTGCGATAAGGTCATCGGCTTCATCTTCTTCAGACACTAATGAATCCACGCCTAGTTGTAAAAAAGCATCTTGAATCAACGGTAATTCATCTGCAAGATGCGATGACATTTTTTTACGACCTTTTTTATAGCCATTATATAGCTTATAACGCCAACAGGGCTGCTGACTATCAAACACAGCAAGTGCATGGCTAGCTTGTTGGTGTTTGAGTATAGTTTCTAATGCGTTAATACAAGACTTTTGGGTATTAAATAAGACTTGTTTTTGCGTTTTTTTTGCTAACTCATCATTTAATTGCATTTCGTTTTGAACAAAAGGCCGCTCTTGTACTGCATAAATACGCCTGATCAAGTTTAATGCGTCAATTAAAACTAAATGGTTTGACATATATTATCCTTCAATAACGGTATAACAAGGAATGTACTCGCTACCGGGTAATTTCATGCGTTGTTGACTAACGAAAGAGGCCAGTAAATTGTCCATTAAATGCATTATTTTTTTATCACCAGATAGTTTAAAAGGGCCAAATTCTCTAATGGATTTAATTCCATTAGATTTTACATTACCTGCGACTATACCCGAAAAAACTCGACGTAAATTAGCAGCAAGCTCAGCCGTTGTTAGATCATAACTAATCGTTAACCTTGACATGTTTTTATGGTTTGGTTCAAATGGCTGTTGAAAATCGTTTTTAATGACGATGGACCAGTTAAAATGAAAAGCATCACCTGTTTGTTTACGGTAATCAAGAACTTGTGTTAAGCCTTTAGACATGACTTGTGCTACCTTTTCTGCATCATCAATAATAATTTTGTAAAGTTGCTGTGCACTATCACCTAAAGTTGCGCCAATAAAAGCATCAATTTCAGAGAAATAGTCAGTAGCGGTGCTCGGGCCAGTTAAAATGATAGGTAATACTTGGTTAGCATTGTTATCATTTAATAAAATACCTAAAATGTAAAGTAACTCTTCTGCTGTACCTGCACCGCCAGGGAATATAATAATACCGTGTGACATGCGAACAAAAGCTTCCAAGCGTTTTTCAATATCAGGCATTATCACCAATTCATTGACAATAGCGTTAGGCGGTTCGGCAGCAATAATACTTGGTTCAGTTAAGCCTAAATACCGTCCTGCTTTATTACGTTGTTTGGCATGGCCAATCGTAGCACCTTTCATTGGCCCTTTCATTGCGCCGGGGCCACAGCTTATCAGGATTTTTTTTTGTTGACACGGAGCGGTGGGTGGGTGGCTATCTGTTGATATATATGGCGTGACCTTACGAACCCCCCTTGAATACACCTGTGTCAACACAACAAACCCTTAATTTAGTTCTCTTTTACGTATAGATTAGTCTAATATTAAGATAAATGGAACTAAAATTGTTGACAATATAAAGGGGATTTTACATGGACTCAAAACACTTAGAACCAATCCTACAAGAGTTTATACAAACATATGAATTACTGGGAAAAACAGCGCGTCACGTAACCATTTTCGGGTCAGCAAGAACAAAAAACAACGATAAAGTATATCAAGACGTAGAAATGATGGCTAAGAAGCTGGCAGAGAATGGTCATAATATTGCAACTGGTGGTGGTTATGGATCAATGATCGCGGCAAATAAAGGGGCGCAAGAAGCTGGAGGGCTGTCGATTGGGTATTCTATTCAATTACCATTTGAAAAATCAGGTAATGAATTCCTAGATATACATTCAAACCATGGGTATTTTGCATCAAGGAAATGGTTTCTAATCACAAGAGCTAGCGCAATTATTGGTACTCCAGGTGGCTTTGGGACTGTTGAGGAAGTGACTGAGGCTATATGCTTAAAGCAATGTAAAAAGATAACAAGACCAATGCCGATAGTGCTTGTCGGCAAGCGATACTGGCAAGGGCTGTTGGATTGGATGGAGATTATGGATGAAGACGGATACATTTCAAATGAAGATCATGATCTATTCTTAATTACTGATGATATAAATGAGGCCATTAGCTATATTGAAAATGGCTTAGATGATGATGATATAGTGAATTTAAATATCGAAAAAACTAAAAGACAGGTTTAGCAGGGCGCGAGGCTTGGCGTTTGTGTCATCTATTTTTCAATATCAACCCCATATTCGTTTAACTTTTCAATCAAATGGGTAATACTTCGTAAGCTCCATTGATTACTTATTACAATATTTTCATCGGACGACAAAGTTATTATATTTTCTTCTCTTGAGTGGTAACGATCTAATATATTCTCGCTGATTTCTTCAATTTTTTTAGCTATTCCTCTATGGATGGAACGAGGGAATACTTTAATTAAATCAGCCAGTGTATCAGGTTGGTTTTCCTTAACCCAATCAGTCAGCACAGCTAAAGCAAGGTTACGCTTAGGCGAAGGTGGCTACAACCCTGATTGGGCTGTTGCGTTCAAAGAAGGCTCGGTAAAGCACATTCTTTTTGTTGCAGAAACAAAAGGCTCAATGTCTACAATGCAATTGAAGAAAATTGAAGAAGCAAAAATAGAATGTGCCAGAAAATACTTTGAGCGTTTAGAGCAAGAAGTTGTAGCTGAAGGTCATGGCGAAAGAGTTAAATTTAATATGGTAGCTACATACAGCGATCTGCTAGAAAAAGCAGGAGTAAATAAGCCCGTATAACCTCACTCATATCATGGGTAGTGAGCTACTACCCATATGATTAATTAGCTATGCAGCTATGTCGATATCTATCATCATCTGCAACTTCACGATCTAGGTAGATGTAAGATAATACGGCTCGGGGTTTTATGCTATTGGCTTGTAGCAATTGGATAATTACATCAGTTTTATCACCCAATTACATCAGAACTGCCAGTCATTATCATCCCACACTGCCATCGAATGACATTTACGATGACCACTGAATAACATTAGGTTTGTCACTAAGAGATTAACATAATTTGGTGCACTAAACGGAAGCTTCAAGTGACTAAATTAATACTTCGGCTTTTAGCCATAAGCGGAAGTAAAGCAATCATCAACACAGTTCAGGTCATGCCACACTCCGGAAGTTAGCATTTTAGAATTTATACTGAAAAACTTTGTATGTTTTGATCTACAGCGGACATGGCTGTTCAACCACATTACGCTAGCCGAATCCTGATAGCGGACGTTCCCAAAAGATAAAAGCATGTGTTTCTTGATGATGAATTTTGCCAATATATAGTTAAGTATGAACGAGAACAAAGCCACCACAGCGGTCATACAACATTGAGTTAGTAACGCGAATTTTTGTTCCTAAAATAGATTTTCAGTAAGCGCATATTTTGTACCAACTCCTGTTATATGAGTCTCGAACGTGTGAAAGCTGAATAATCCTCCCTTGACTGGCTCCTGAGCCATTGCGGTCAGTCGTCATCAAACTGTTTTAGTACGATGAATGTTGTTTTACCTTCATATTGATAGAAAACAAAACCACCAATATAGTCATTCAGATAATTTTAAAGTGCGTAAATTGTAAGTTATAAACGAGATGAATTCTTCTTAGTCTGTTTAGGTTTGTTAGATACCAGTCGCGACAAAACACCATAGGATCAACAAGGTTCACTTCTCAGGCTGGTGTCTAACAAACCTCAGAGAAGGAAACCGCGTGAACCAAGTGCTTACTATGGGGAATGCTATATCGTGGTTGGGTGTTTTACTGGGTAATTTTGAATTAGCGCTTGTTGTTGCTTGACTTTAGTTGGCATAAACGACTTATTAACGAGTAAAAACTCAATGAAGTATAGCGTCATATTCGCTATTCTGGTGTTTTTGGCAAAGCGATCCCTTATCAACATTCGATAATAGAGACACTTATTTCCATTTGCTAATTCACAAGCTTGATTGGTGGTGCGCGAGGTTTCAACTGACAAATCAGAATATCTTTAATAATCATTGGCTCACTACATTCCGGGCATGTAAATACAATACTTTTTACAGGTAGAAGTGATTTATCCTTAACTAATTCTGTTGTGGTTACTTCAGGCACTTTTACATTGAGTAGGCCCTTAATTTTAGTTAAATTCTTCTTACAACGAGTATTTGCAATCAAGCCATAATGCCTAATGCGTTGAAACCCTGAAGGTAAAGCATGCAATAAAAACCGTCGTATAAATTCACCATGGCTTAATGTCATCGTTCGGTATCGCTTTGACGCTTTAGCACGATAGTTTTTACAACGAAACGTGACATCCTTTTCATCACTTTTAACCAAGCGACTATTGGATATCGCTACGCGGTGTGTATAACGAGAAAGGTAAGCGAAAACAGCTTTAGGCCCTGCAAAAGGTTTTTTAGCATAAACTACCCATTCTTTTTTTCGCAACGGCGTAAGCCATTTTGTAAACAACACTTCATCTTCAAGCGACTTACTTTCACCAAAGAATATCAGTTGATTTTGTTGATAAGCTTCAGCTAATTTCTCAAGATATAAGCGACGAAACAATCGAGATAACACACGAACAGGAAGGAAGAAGCCTGATTTACTCGATACCCATTTTTCCCCATCAAGAGATAAACCACCGCCAGGTACAATACCATGCACATGCGGATGATGAGTCATAGCAGAGCCCCATGTATGAAGGACAAAAGTAACCCCTAATTTAGCCCCGAGTCGCTTTTCATCAGCGCCTATCGTTAGAAGCGTTTGTGCAGCAGTTTTCAGTAATAAGCCATACATTATCGACTTGTTGTAGTAGGCTATTTCTGCAATTTCTTTTGGTAGGGTAAAAACCAAATGATAATAATCGACAGGTAGCAGTTGTGCTTGTCTCGCTTCAAGCCATCTTTTTGCTGAGCTTGCTTGGCATTTTGGGCAATGCCTATTACGACATGAGTTATAAGAAATATGAGTCTTATTACATGATTGGCAATAAAGTTGATGCCCACCTAAAACCTCTGTTCGACAATTTTCAATGGCTGACATGATTTTCAATTGACTGAGGTTAATATGCCCCTGATGCTTATCACGCCATACTTGACCGTGCTGTCGAAATATATCGGCGATTTCTAATTGAGGGCGAGTCATGGTGAATACTCACGACTTGTCCTTATCTTTTGTCTTATCTTTTGTCTTATCCTTGCTTTCTAAAGCATCAAGTGGACTGATAACTTCGCGTAATAGGTTTGTTGCGACCTGAGCATATAAAGCCGTGGTACCTAATTTAGCATGCCCAAGCAATACCTGTATGACACGTATATCAACATGCGCTTCAAGTAAATGTGTAGCAAAGCTGTGACGCAAGGTATGCATCGATACCTTTTTATTAATACCAGCGTCCTTGGCCGTTGTTGTACAAACTCTAGCAAGCTGACGACTCGTCATATGATTAATCGGATTAAGCCCTGGAAACAACCAACCTTCACGATGCATTTGCCCATGTTTATTAGCAAACAACCACCATTGTCGTAAATGGTCGAGTAGCGCAGGAGATAACATAGCGTATCTGTCTCGGCTTCCTTTACCTTGTTCAACGCGAAGTACCATACGCTCACTGTCTATATCTGAGACTTTAAGAGAAACGACTTCGCTAACGCGAAGCCCTGCACCATAAGCAACAGAAAATGCAGCATGGTATTTAGGATGCGCAGCTGTTGCAAGGAACAGCTTTATCTCTTCTAGACTCAAAATAATGGGTAACTTACGTGCGACCGAAACAGTGATTAATTTGGTGAGTAACTGCGGTTTATCTAACGTGACATTATATAAAAACCTCAAACCAGAAAGGGTGCTATTAATCGTTGTTCCTGTTGCGCCGTCTTTAACTAAAAACAATTGGAACTCGCGCAAATTGTCACGGGTAGCGTGTTCAGGTGAATGTTTCAAATATTCACATAAACGATTTAGTGCTCGGACATAACCTATTTGTGTTTTAGCCGTAAGCTTACGGATAACCATGTCTTCAGTGAAACGTTGGCTCAGCTCAGGATTAAAATAAGTAGAAAAAATCATGTTGAAACTCCTCGTTAATTGAGACGAAATGCCTCAATACTAAGAGTAGAAAAGAATATGAAATTTAGAAGGTAATATAGAGCTAGCCAAGTACGCCATTACCGCGGAGCGGTTTAGTTCTGTGACCTAAAGCGGACGTTTTAGGTATTTTAATAAAAGTCGTATTGTCATCATGGCCTGTATCATAAAGCCGTCTATGTTACGCATGTCTATTTTTATTACAAAAACAATACTATATGCTTAGAAATAGAAAATAGTTTCTAAATCAATAATAAGTGAAGCAAAAAATTAATTAACTCTTTCTTAAGTGAAAAATCAGCTAATCTTAAGTTTAATTTGTTATGTTCATAATATTAGGTTCCAAAAATAGCAGGTATTACTGTTGAAAATATTAATCATTGAAGATTCAATCTCTCTAAGAAGAAGTCTTAAAATTGGGCTAACTAACCTTGGATTTACAGTAGATGACACTGGTGATGGCTCTGAAGGACTGAGTATGGCGCTATCTGGTAATTATTCTCTTCTTATTTTAGATCTTATGCTTCCTTCAGTAGATGGTACTGCAATTTTAAAGGCGATCAGAAAAGCAAACAAAGATATTAGAGTACTCATTTTATCGGCTAGAGATTTAACAGAAGATAAAATTGAAGGTTTACTTAATGGGGCCGATGATTATCTAACAAAACCTTTTTCTTTTGATGAACTACACGTCCGTTTGTTGTGCTTGATGAGACGGGGAAGTTTAAATGTCGATAAAAGTACAATTAGTGTTGGTCATTTTTCATTAGATCTTCATTTAAAGCAATTACATTGTAATGGTAAAGATGCCAATCTAACCCCAAATGAATATAAACTTGTTGAATGCTTGTTTTCGAATCAAGGTAAAGTAATTGGTCCTGAAAAACTAAGTGAATATTTGGCAGGTCAATACGATGCTATTACTAAAAATTCAATTGAAGCACATTTATCAACCACTCGGAAAAAAATACGAGAACTTGGTTATGACTTGCCCATTAAAACGAAACGAGGCTTCGGATATTTCGTCGAAAAGATTTAATGAACTCCATAAAGAAAAAATTAAGTAGATACCTGTCTATTTCTGTCTCTGTTTTGTTGGTTTCGATATTGTTAGCTACTGATATCAGTGTTGATAAATGGATAAGCAAAGAATTTGATAAAGCGATGGTTAATAAATCAAATTTATTAACCACATTAGTGAGTGAGGATACTGAGGAAGTCGATTTTGATTTTGCGGATGAAATTATGCCTGAATTTTCAGGTAAAAATGATCCTGAATACTTTCACCTATGGCATAACAACAAAACATTTGAACGCTCAAAGACACTTGATTTATTTGAGATAAATACATTACCTAAAATAAAAGTTGCTTTACATAAATCAAAAATAATGAATGTTACGCTACCAGATGGTCGTTCTGGAAGAATGATTACCATTAAGTTTATGCCACAAGTTGATAGTGATATTCGAGAAGAATATGGTATTTCAGTAGAGGAATTTTCAAAAACACAAACCCCAATGGAACTGACTTACGCTGTCAGTAATGAAAACCTAAATCAAACGTTGTGGTTTTTAGATCTTATTTTCATTATTTCTTCAATTTTAGCAGTACTTGCAGTGAGATTTATTGTTTACAACGTTGTTGAGAAAGGGTTGAAACCACTTGATAAGTTGAACCTTGAAATTAAATCTATCAATTTAATGTCTGATGTAGATCCTATATCAACAGAGAACTTACCCGATGAGCTACTCCCCATCGCGGTAGGAATCAACCTCTTTATTAGTGAAAACAAAACACTATATGCCAGAGAAAAAAGAGTCACATCAGATATCGCTCATGAACTTAAAACACCAATCACAGAGTTAATAAATTTAAGTGAAGTCGCAATAAAGTTCCCTGATGAGAAGCAAATATCTGAAACATTCACCACAGATGTACTAGAAATTTCAGAACGGCTTAAAAGTATCGTCAACGGCATTCTCTTACTGCAAAAAAGTTCGCATAGTACAGAACTGAAGAAAAGCGATATAAAAATTAAAGATCTTATACGTGCCATAATACATAGAGAGAATAAAATTGAGCGTAATGTAAGCTTAATAATTAGCAAAGATGTGGAAACTATTCTCACGAATGAATTTGCACTTGATACTGTTTTAACAAACTTAATTAGCAATGCGTTACATTACAGCGAAAAAGATAGCCAAATTTCCGTACTAGTTGAACTAAGTAATGATTTAGATAGGATTAAATTGAGTATTTCAAACACGAGTGTTTATCAATATTCAGATCAAGAATTAGCACAGTTTTTTGAACCTCTTTGGCAGAAAGATCCCTCTAGAACTTCTTCACAAAGGTACGGATTAGGCTTGGCAATAGTTAAATCATATTGCGATAATATTAATGCTGACATAGGTGTAACTTTATCGTCTAAGAATCAAATTACTTTTACAGTAGTCATATAATAAGCTTATGAAATATTTTATTACTTCTATTGTGGCTTCTCTTCTTTCAGTTTGTTCACAAGCAAATGATATTTTGGTTGATGGGAAACTTAGTGAGAATGAATGGGTTGATGCCGTGAATAACGAATTGAACTACGAAGTATCTCCACAAACACTAAATGATAGTAAGGGAAATTTTTCATACAAAGTACTTACTACGAGTACAGGGTTATATATTGGGTTAACAGCAAATAAAGTTGAGCATTTAAGGCTTAGAACACAAGAAAATGATACTGAGTTTTCAAATGATCATTTTCAAATCATGCTTGATATGAATAATAATGAGCAAGGTGCCTATGTATTTGCAATAAACCATCAAGGCAACTATTTTGACGGTATGCTTGATGCTGAAAAAGACTTAGATTTAGATTGGAGTGCGCTGTGGGAATATAGTATTAGTTCCGATGATACATCCTGGTATGCAGAAGTGTTTGTTCCTTGGCAGGTAATGTCATTTAGCCGAGAGCCGAAAAATCAATTCGGACTCTATATCAGTCGCTTTGATGAAGAGAGCAACGCCACATACGCATCTTCTGCGGTATCTTCTTCCATGAATAGTTTCTACCAACAATTTACTCCTTACTCAGTAAAAATTGAGTCCCAAGCAAAGTTAGATATTTACCCTTATATTTCATGGAATAGAGATGTTATAGAGGAGAATAGTAACAGCTCTATAGGTGCTGAAATATTTTGGCAGCCGGGTAAGGGACAAAAACTAAGTGCAACAATAAACCCTGATTTTGGTCAAATAGAGTCAGATGAACTTGTTGTTAATTTTTCAGCAATTGAAACACTATTTTCGGAAAAACGTCCATTTTTTAATGATAATCAAAGTATTTTTGATGTGGAAGGTCCTGAAAATTTAAAAATAGTACACACGCCAAGGATTGGAGGGGAATCATATTACGATAACAATTATAACAGTGACTTAAATTCAGCATTAAAATATACCATCAACCAACCAAACTTTGATATTGGCATATTATCGGCATTTGAAAACTCAACAGCACAAGGTAAAGGCCGAGACTTTTATGCAGTAAGAGGGCAATACTCACTAGGACCAAGTAAAATAGGTGTTTCGTTGAATAAGGTGAACACGCCAACAATAAACAGAGCAGTAACGGTAGTTTCGTCAGACATTCATTTTGCTGTTTCAGATGATACATCCCTAAATTTTGGCGTTATTAGAACAGAGTCAGAAGTTAATCATTCTCGATTGCGTGATACTGGCTGGTGGTTGACAGGTAGCTCAGATATAACTGATCAGCATAGTCATGAATTTAGTCTCTTTTCCTATGGCGATGACTTAGAATTAAATGACATTGGTTATGTAAAACGAATTAACAGAAGGCAATTTGAATATGAATACCAATACCAAATACCTGATTTTTCTTCAGCACAAATTCGAGATATTAGCTTTTCTTTTGAAACTGAATTTAAAACCAACTTTCAAGACGAAAAACTTCCTCTTGTAATTGGGGCAGGTGCTGAAGTAGTGACAGAGTCTGAGTTTGAATATGATATTTCACTTGAACTTGTATCATCTGGATTTGATGATCTAACGACACGTGGCCACCATTCAATTTGGTTACCATCAGCACAAATACTAGAATTTGAATTATCATCTCCAGAGTATTTTTGGGGGAAATATAGTCTTGAAATGACATTGGGACAAGAGGGTTGGGATGGGACATTTTATGATATCACTGGCAGTATTGAGCACCAGATTAGCGAAAATATTCATTTAGGTGTTGCTATATCACAATACAACAGCGATAGCTGGATAGATTGGGATGAAGAAAATGATATTAATGAATACAATTTTACTGAGCAAGGCATAGAGTTTAGCTTAAATTATCAACTTGATGATTTTCAAGAAGTGCGATTAAAGTTTGAAACAGTAATAGGCAAAGCTAATGGTATAGGGAATTATATTATTATGTCTGATGGTTCAGCACATTACCAAGACAAGAGTGAAGATTTTTCTTTTTCAGAAAGTGCATTTCAGTTACGGTATAAATATGCGTTATCAAAATTAACCGCTTTTTACTTAAGTTATAGTTTTGCGGGTGAATATGAAGATGAGGTTGCAAAATTTGGTAAACGAAACTTATACAAACAAGCTATTCATTCAAAAAATGCCCACAACTTATTTGCAAAAGTCAGATTACATTTTTAATGTGCGATCTGTACTCCCTCCAATGCCAATAACTTAGGTTAACTATCAGTTTAACCTAGGCTAAATATCAGTATACGCTAAGCCGATCTTAAGGTTAATTTAATAAGATAAAAACACTTGCTTAGAGGTGTTTTTATTAACATGAAATTACATAATATTTTTGCCAGCATTCTGATGGCATGCTTGGCCTTTCCAAGTATTGCTGAAGATGATTCAAAACCATGCGACCAAAGTGAAAACATAACTTTCATTTCCAACGATGTATTTGACCTCACAGATAAAGACACCATTTTCCTTCATCATTGGGCCAATTTTTTACATATACAAACCAAACAGAAAACACTCATAAATGAATCGGCATTTTTTTTAGATAATTGCCAAGTTAATGTTAATGACTTAGCAGAGCTTGAACGACACTTTCGAAGTAAAAAGTACATTAGAAATTCTGCTGTTACGTTTGATGAAAACAAAAAAATTGTCGTGGAAACTTGGGATAATTGGTCTTTGCTACCAGTAGTGGATTTTGGCAGAAAAGGCGGTAAAAATAAATTTGCCTTCGGGATAAAAGACCGAAATTTACTTGGTCTAGGTATTGATGTAGAAATTGAATACTTTAGTAACAACCAACGAAGTGGTTATAAGCTTGATACTGAGTTCCCACTCTATTTAAGAAACAATATTAATGCAAATATTAGACTGATTGATGCCGATGATGGCAGTGCTGAAGCGGTATTTTTACAAAAGAAATTTGTTAGTTTTGACACTGAAAATGCTTTTAATATCGGTTTTGATAATTTTAATCAAATAGATACGCAGTTTGAAAATGGTATTGAATCCAATCGTTTTCGACATAAAAAATATAGCTCTACTGTGAGCTGGCAATGGCTGCATGATAATTCTGAAAAAGATACCTTACGATTTGGTGTCGGCTTTACTAACGAAAAACACACCTTCTCCGGTGTGGTTGATATTGATAATACTCCCACCACTAATTTACCTATTAATCGCGAATTTAATTATCCGTTTGTATCCTTAGAGTATCTACAAAAAGACTATAGAAAATTATCAAACGTAAACTTAATAAACCACATAGAAGATTTTAATTTAGGTTGGGATTTTCATGTGAATTTGGGCAGCGATTTTTCAAATGATGACGGTTCACCGACGTTAATTTGGCAATCACAATTGTCAAAAGGGTTTGATGTTTTTGAAGATTCTTATTGGTTCTTTAATTCAGCGTTTGAAGGCGAGATGTACGAAAATTCAGATCATGGCAATAGATTTCTTTTCCAATTAGAAGCAGAGTTTTTCCATAAGTTTAGCGAACAATGGGGAGCTTATTTTAAAAATTCTAATCAGCTCAGTCAAAATCAATTCTTAGATTTACCTGTCGTCTTAGGTGGTGAAACAGGAATTCGAGGTTTTCCACTTCAATACCAACACGGTGAAAGCAGTACACAATTCACCTTTGAAGCACGCTATTACCCACATATAAATATATACAAATTACTTGAATTAGGAGCAGCCGCATTTGTTGATACGGGTAAAGTTTTTAATCCGTCGGCTATATCAAAACAACAAACTTCATTGATGGCTTCTGTTGGCTTAGGTGCTCGACTTTATTCAACCCATTCAAGTGAATCTCGTGTAATTCATATCGATATTATCAAACCCATTACCTCAGATGCCAATGTTAATAGCGTTGAATTTCGAATAACAACCAAAAATTCATTTTAGGGCCTATGAAAGTGAACAAATTAATCAATTTTTTTAATAATATAAAATTAACAACGAACAAGTTGTTACTCTTAACGTGCAGTTATATAGCCTTAATTTTGAATTTGCCATTTCTAATTCGAGCCTCTACAGCGATAACGGCACTAGATAACTACAATGTATTCTTTTTAATTACATTACCTGTTTTTTTATTTAGTTTAATACTCTTTTTTCAAGGCATGCTTGCCTTTAGATGGATAACAAAGCCTATATTAATATTATTAGTGTCTGTTTCTGCACTAATATTTTATGCCACTATTACCTATGGCATTGTGTTTGATTATGGCATGGTGCAAAACACCATTGAAACTGATACAGCGGAAGCTTTTTCCTATGTAAATGTTTACGCTATAGGTTTTTTCATTATTTTTGGTGCTATTCCATCGTGGTTAATTTATTCGGTTAAATTAACTTACAAACCTTTTTTTAAAGAGTTTTTGAGTCGTTTAAAGTTACTCAGTATAAACTGTATAGTTGTATTTTTAATTGGTAGTATCTTTTATTCTAGCTATGCTGCGGTTGGTCGAAACAACAGAGATCTTATTAGTTATATAGTGCCTTACAAAATGCTTGTTGCTTCATACAAATTTGTAAGAAATCATTATTTTTATCCCCCGCTAGAATTTAAAGTGCTCGATACTACCCCTTTAATTGTACGTGATAGTGAAAAAAAACATGTAACCGTTATGGTCTTAGGAGAAACTGCTCGCGCTATGAGTTTTTCATTGAATGGATATGAAAAACCAACTAATCAATATACCCAAAAACAAGGTGTAGTATCCTTTTCTAATATGACATCGTGTGGTACAGCCACAGCGGTTTCAGTACCGTGTATGTTTTCTAGGCTAAATAAAGATAATTATAATAAGCGTATTGCGAATGCGCAGCAAAATGTTGTGGATATTATTCATTTAGCGGGGGCCGATGTACTATGGATAAGTAATAATAACGGCAGTTGTAAAGGTGTTTGTGTTCGCGTAAAAAATGAACAAGTAGCTACAGATAAGTCAAATCCGTTATGCGATGGAGAGTATTGTTATGATGAAGCCTTGCTGCAACCATTAAGAACTAAGCTTAAGAAACTTACTCATGAAAACACCCTGATCGTACTACATATGATTGGCTCGCATGGCCCTACTTACTTTAAACGATATCCAAAAGATAAACGTGTTTTCACACCCGATTGTCAACGCAGTGATATTCAAAATTGTACAAAAGAAGAGCTTATAAACACCTATGATAATACTATTGCATATACTGATTTTGTGCTGTCAAAAATAATTACTGAAATGGAAACGTTAGCAAAAGATAATACAATAGAAACATCGGTTCTATATATCTCAGATCATGGTGAATCATTAGGGGAAAAAGGGGTCTATTTACATGGCTTACCCTACGCATTTGCACCTGAAGAGCAAACCCATATCCCTATGATTTATTGGGCTGATACTCAACAAACTGATTTTAACTTAAACTGCCTTGACCAAATGTCGAATGCGCCATTAACTCATGATAATATTTTTGATACATTGCTCAGTATTATGTCGGTACGCTCCAAAGCTTACATTAATAATAGCGACCCTTTTATAGGCTGTAAATCACAATCAGCAATTGCAAGAACAACAATGATTACAGAACCACAACTTTTAACTACCATGGAAATTATAGATTAATGTTTGACAATAAAAACAAACCAAAAGGCGTAAAGAGAATATATCTTGCATCGTTAAATTCTTTTAGAGCATTTAAGTGGCTATATCAAAATGAATCAGCATTTAAACAAGAGTTACTATTGTTGCTTTTTACTGTGCCTATTACTTTTCTTTTTAACATTAGTTACATGGAGCAAATGATACTTGTTATATCTATAATTTTTATCATTTTTACCGAAGTCATAAATACCGCCATTGAGGCGGTTGTTGATCGAGTAGGATTAGACATTCATCCATTGTCAGGGCTTGCAAAAGATTTAGGCTCAGCAGCAGTGTTAATTAGTCTGGTTATCGCAATAATAGTCTGGTTAATGGTATTACTTTAAATGTTGTCCATGAGCTTAATTTCAGTTTAAATTAAGCTCATCTTAAGTTTCACAAGTTAAAGTAAGTATTGTGTTTTATTAGAAATATTAAACAATAATGCTTACAACTATATTCTATCTTATTCGTCCATTTTTACTATTTTCATTGGTATTAATTTCTACCTTGTTTATTTCAAGGCTTGGGCTAAGCCTTTGGCAGTTTGATCGGTTTGAAAGTGTCGACGATTTAATAACACTCTTGTTTAATGGCACCCGAATAGACCTGAGCGCAGTAGGATATTTATTGATTATTCCTGCGTTAGTACACCCTTGGATGATGCGTGCAGAGAAATATTCAGGACGGTGGATAAAAACGCTGAAATGTCTATTTTTTGCCATTTTTATTAGTGTGTTATTTTTTGAGTTAGCAACACCTGCGTTTATTAATGAATATGGCTTTCGCCCCAATCGTTTATTTATAGAGTATTTGGCTTACCCTGATGAAGTGATGAAAATGCTTTTTAATGGGCACTTGCTAACTCTTGTGATTGTATTCACATTACTAATATTACCGTGTAAAGTTTTTTGGTCATTAATTTGTAAAATCCTTGCAGGTAAGCACCCAACACCTCAATTCCATATCGGGTCATCTGCTTTGTCATTTGGTATTCTAGGACTGCTACTATTTTCTTTTGCGAGAGGGACTGTCGATCATCGTCCTATTAATCCTTCATTGGTATACTTTTCAACTGATCCACTCATTAATTCATTAACACTTAATTCAATTTACAGCGTTGCACATGCGTATAAACAATTTGGCGATGAAAAAAATGCAGCCAAAATGTACGGACAAATGAATAAAAATAAAGTGATTGAAATTATTCAAAGAGAAACCAACCTCGATCCTCAATCTTTTATTAATTCAGATTTACCGTCGTTAACTAAACGTTTACCTATATATCAAGGAAAGCCCAAAAATCTAGTAATTATTTTAGAAGAAAGTTTAGGGGCGCAGTTTGTATCCTCTTTAGGAGGGCTACCGTTAACACCAGAGATAGATAAACTAAATAATGATAGTTGGGCCTTTAAAAATTTATATGCAACAGGAACTAGATCTGTAAGGGGGATAGAGGCTGTCATTACTGGTTTTACTCCAACCCCCGCTAGAGCAGTTGTAAAATTAGGTAAATCACAGCATAACTTTTTTACCATAGCAGGTTTATTAAAAGCTAATAATTACACAACACAGTTTGTTTACGGTGGAGAAAGCCACTTTGACAATATGAAAAGCTTCTTTTTAGGTAATGGTTTTACAGATATTGTCGACTTTAATGATATCGAAAACCCGGATTTTGTAGCTTCTTGGGGAGCAAGTGATGAAGACTTATTTAATCAAGCAGACAAAGAATTAAATGAATTACATCATGAAGGAAAACCATTTTTTAGCTTTATTTTTACTTCAAGTAATCACGACCCTTTTGAAATACCTGCGGGTAAAGTTACACCTATCAAATACACAGAAGACCAGTTAGAGCTTTATGATTCGAAAGAACTAGCTCGTCATAAAGCTATCCAATATGCTGATTTTGCATTAGGAAAATTTATCTCTAAGGCTAAAACACAAGCTTACTGGCAGGATACTATCTTCTTAATTGTTGCAGACCATGACGCTAGAACTTCTGGAAGTGATTTAGTACCGATTAACAGTTTTCATATCCCAGGTTTTATTCTTAACTCAGGAAAAGAAAATGTTCTTGATGAAAGAGTGGTAAGCCAAATAGATTTAGCCCCCACTCTCCTATCATTAATGGGTATTGAAAATATTTCTCCAATGCTAGGTCATGATCTTAATGATAAAAATTCTGCTGGTAGGGCAATGATGCAATATGCAGATAACTTTGCCTATATGCAAGGGAATAATGTAGCGATATTGAGGCCGAACAAAGAGGCATTAGAATTTGAATATACTCAATTAACCAACAAACTGCTCTCTAAAGAACTAGACCCTGAGCTAGCGCGGACGGCATTGGCACATGTTTTGTGGGGCTGCTTGGCTTATGATAATCAGTGGTATCGTTCAAATCAAACAATACCCTTTGATTTAGAAGCTCGAATTCAAAGTCAAACTGTCTCAAGCATGTCATCGGCAAGTTTTGATTAACATTTATAGTACCTGTGCTTGGGCATATTTATTAGAACAAAATATATTGCAATTACCTATATAGCCATACAAGTAGCCAAATTTGAAACCCCAGTAGCTATGAATATTTTTATTGATTTTGAATTATGTAAGCAGTCTATATTGTGGCAAGGTTTAGTGTTTATATATAAGACTTCAAAGACAGATATGAGCATAACAGCCGCTGGCAAACTAATTCAGAAACTAGTTATCACCAGATTGTAATTCATGTGCAATAGAGCAATCTTTAAGATAGGTAATTAAAATGGTGTCGAAAATTATAGCCATATTAAATCTGACTTTACTATATTTACTTATAGGAATTAATCCTTCGCTTGCGACTCAAAAGTTGTCTTGTGCTACAACTCATTACCCACCATATACATCGTTTGATGAGTCAAAAAGAGAGTTTTATGGCTTAGATATGAGAATAATAAATCCATTATTTAAAAGCCTAAGACTTGACATAGAAATAGTTAATCTACCATGGGCTAGACTAAAGACAGAAATGTCAAAAAGTAATTATGACTGTTACTTTTTATTAGGAAAATTAGAAGATAGAGAAGAATATTTAAACTATGTAAGTACCCCAATGCATGTTACAAAGATCGCAATTTTCTATCCTGAAGGTGAAGATAATAAGAAGCTAAACTTTTCTAGAAAAATAGTAGGGGTTCATAGAGGTATAAATTTCCACGAAGATATTTTGGATTTGTATAACCTTAAGTTTTCAAAGATTTATAAACTTCCATCTAATGAAATTATGTTTAGCTTGTTAAATCTGGGAAAAGTGGATGTTGTTGTCACAGGTAAAGTCGTCGGTGAAGACATCCTAAAAAATAGGTTTCCTAAATTTGGTGTGACTGTTACAGAGGTTGTTGGTTATGAACTCCCCACATATTTGGCATTTAGAAAAGGGGTTATAGATATTGACGTCGTGAATAAAGAATTGTTAGGAATAATTAAAACTGTCACTACCAAATAACTTTACTTCTGATTTAGTATATCCCTCGGTCGATAATGATCCTAAATCCAAACGCATGTCGGATGCGAAAGAGCAAAGTGAGTTAGGAAATAAAGCGCTTTCTTATGCACTTTTGGGTAGCTTAGCTTACAATAAAGAATTATATAAATTACCAAAAAAAGCGTACCGAATAGTAATTAACGATGAGGTTTATTATGAAACTGAACAAACTGTAGTTATGACTTTCACATACAATCTTTTAATTTTACCACTGTTATGCCTGAGTATATCTTCGATAGCTAAAAATTTAGAGGATACTTCTTCATTTCATATTTCTGATTTTTCAGCAGAATATGTAATTACGCGTAATGACTCTAAAATTGGTAAAGGCGTTAGAAAACTTCAAAACTTACCAAATAATCACGTTAAGTTTAGTTATGAAACGGAGATTAACTGGTTTATCTTCAGCGATTATCGTAAAGAAGATACCACCGTAAAAATAATTAATAATTTAGTTATCCCATTAGATTACCATTCTTTAAGAGAAGGCACCGGAAGGAATAAATATTATTCTTGGGGTTTTGACCAAAATAAGAGTGTTGTAACCAATAACAAATTACAAACACCTATTGAAATTATTTGGCCTGAAGGCTTACAAAGTAAATTAAGTTACCAACTGCAATATCGCTTGAATTTGATTAACAATAATGAAGATTTTAGTTTTCAAGTCTTATCTACTTCAGGAAAAATATCTGAGTATGATTTTGAGTTTATTAAAGAAGAAAAGATGAAAACTAAGCTTGGTGAATTCTCGGTTCTTAAGTATCAAAGAAAACGTTCTAACTCAAAAAGAATTACCTTTATTTGGTTTGCACCAAAACTAGATTATTTGATGATTAAACTATATCAATTTGAAAGTAAACTGAATCAGTTCTCTGCTGAATTATCTGCTTTAGAATTAACCGAAAGCAATTAACAATAGTAACTCACACTAATGTTATCATTATTTCCAATAAATTTTCCTATCTCGGTTTTAGGGCGAAAACGAGATCCATTTTTTCTTATGATGTCCGCGTTGGTGGAAGCGGACTATTTATCAAGTTCAGTTTAATTCCAATAAATGAACTCATAGTTAACGTTAAAAAATAGAATGTGAATGGCGGCTTAAAGCAGTCCCATCAGTGAGCAGAAAATTTTGGCTAATTTGGCCCTCAATATGCTCATGAATTTGCAAAGGCTTAATGTCAGCAGTAGGCTCCATTGAGACTGCTAGATATATTGATTCGGCTCTTAATTTATGACTGCGTACTGCCCTAAAACTCTCGGTACGGTACTAAAACCTTAGGTCAACAAAGTGGTAATTGTTAGCGTTCAAGAATCAAATCTGACTGACGGCAATGAGCTTACTGCCGTCATAGATATTATTCTCGTTCTATAGCTCCTCAGACCATAAAATTAGCATCAATAATGATTCTTGGAACGTCTGCTATGCCAGTTATTACTAGGTTGGCTAATAGCCTGCTTAGGTCAACTAACGGATGTACAGAAGACTGTAAACAAGGCTGACAATTCTAAACTTTTCCTTCCGCTTAGCGCACAGAAAAGTCATAAAAACGAAATAGTAAAACTTCCGGTTTCGTATCTAAGTGATCCTTTTTTGACCTAGGCTTTATGTTGGTTTAAAGAGTTTATGGTGGCAAACTGAAATGTAATTAGCTGGCAAGGCTAAATTCAATTTGGTGGCACTGGTAATAGATATTTTCCAGCAATAAATGGTCATCACGTTATGCCGCCGCATAACCCATGCACCACAATGCAAATAGTGTGAGTGTGGCAACCAGCAGTAAATGACTTCCTTTAATATAATTAGCAAATAACTCTAACTAAATGCAATAGTACATTGTTTAGGGTATCTATATTTCATTAATGTAATTTACTCAATAAATACAATTGGTTATATTTCTATGGGCGGCATGATGTAAAACTCTGTGGTACTATCTTCATATCGCTTGATAGCTGAACATAGAGCCGCCATTGACTAATATATAAAGCTGCCTAGCGTTGTTAGCATCAACCGCAACATGTAGTCAATCAGAGCTATTTACT
>OJEP01000127.1_pt1 | contig 41281 bp, 35 predicted proteins | sample 1593761 | NCBI WGS metagenome assembly OJEP01 (sample SAMN05416783, study PRJEB24817) | seawater metagenome | isolation source: Sea water | place: Canada:Atlantic | collected 2013-11
CGAGATAGGAGTCCGTCTCGTGGGCTCGGAGATGTGTATAAGAGACAGATACAAAGATGTTATTAACAGTATTAACCATTGATACAAACAATACGCTTATATACTTTATTTTTAAAGTATATAAGCGTATTGTTTGCAATACCAAGTATTGATGTGTCTCAAGTAAAAAAAGAATGCAGTTAAATAAATTAAATATTGTTGCTATTGGTGGTGGTCACGGCTTAGGTAAAGTTTTATCAACCCTGTCATCTATGGGAAATAAACTTACCGGTATTGTTACTACAACCGATAATGGCGGCTCAACAGGTAAATTAAGAAAACGCAGTAGTTCAATTGCCTGGGGAGATTTACGTAATTGTTTAACTGAATTAGTTGATAAAGACTCTATTGGCAGCAAACTGTTTAACCTTCGATTCGATGGTAATGATGATTTAAGCGGACATAACTTAGGTAATCTTATCTTGTATGGTTTAGGAGAAGTTCAATCTAGACCTTTAGACTCGATAGATCTAGTCAGACGAATACTAGGCGTTCGAACGAAAGTATTCCCTATGTCTGAAACACCAACGGATTTAATCGCTTTCTATCCAGAGGGTCGTTCTCGTGTTGGTGAGATTTCTGTTGATGAAATGTCAATCATGCCTAAAAACTTACTGTTGGCGCCATTAGTTAAATCTATTGCACCTTGCATAAAGGCAATCAATAACGCAGATTTGATTATATTAGGACCCGGTAGTTTCTTAACGAGTATTATCCCTCCATTATTAGTAAGAGACATCAGTAATGCCATTGCTAATAGAAAAGGTCACTGTGTCTTTATTGATAATGTGGTTTTAGAAAATAGTCCCGCAGCCAAACTAACCCTAGATGAAAAACTAAACTGGATTGAAGCGAATATAGGCTGTTTACCTATCGACAGTGTTATTTGTCAAGATCCCTCTGTTTTATCAAGTAAAATCAACGTGATTTGTTGTGATTTGGCTCATCAAAAAAACCCTCATCACCATGATAAAAAAAAGCTAATAGATGCGTTAGAAGCCTGCGTTATCGGCTTGAAAACAGATGTTATAGCTAAAGAGGTTAAAACCGAAAAGCAAACGTTGGCCTAGTGCTATAACTCTCTTGCCTCAATATTCAGTTATTTGTGTTCTTGTTGTGCAAAGGAAAAATAAATCTAGGTAAGGCGTTCTGTTGAGCAATAGCTGGCTATTGGGATTGAGAGTCATGCAGCCTTATAATATTTTAGTCCGCATAACTGAATAATAATTTAACTAAAATTGGTATTGATTAAAAGGTTCTAGGTAAGAAGGTATTACCTAGAACCTTTTATTTAATCTTCACTCAAACGACTAGCGACAGCACCTTTTTGATTCTTATATTTAGCATCATCACGTTTGTTGTATGGTCTTGCTGCGCTTGATGACATAGTCTCAAAATTCAACGCGGCTATTTTCATTTTTGGACGCAGTGCTAAAGGTAATTTACCACTATTATAAAATTCTAAGACAATTTGTCCTGACCAACCGGGGTCAATTCTGTGTGCCGTAACATGCACCATTAAACCTAGTCTTGCTAACGATGAGCGACCATCCAACCACCCTACAATATTGTCAGGTAAAGTAACCGACTCATAAGTGACCGCTAATGCTAACTCGCCTGGGTGTAAAAAGAAGGCTTCACCGTCATTAATGACAATTTCGTCACTCATTACGGTATCCATTGCTTGTTGCATTTCTGCTTTAGGCGCACTTAAATCGATAAAGGGAGCTGTATGGTCTTGAAAAACACGAAATTCATTACCTAAACGAATATCAACACTAACCCCTGAGATCATTGATGTATCTGGTTTTGGTGAGATAATGATTAGTTCATCATCTAAGTATTGCTCTATATCTTTATCACATAATCTCATAATTACTTTTCTTATTCTCTGATTGAAAATTTAGCTAATGACTAATCAATTATTTCAACCGTTGGGGTTAATGGGCTAGCGTTATCGAGTTGCAAAAATAATTGCCCTACAATATTACGCGCTATTCTACGGTACAAGTGAGCAATATCACCAGTGCTATTTTCAATGATGTCAGATTGACCAAAATCTGCATCTTGCCTTATATTCATGTTTAGAGGTAATTGACCCAGTAACTGTGTTTGTTTTGATTTAGCCATTTGTAGACCACCTTCTTCCCCAAATATATGGCTTTTATGACCACAATTATCACATAAGTGGTAGCTCATATTTTCAATAATACCTAACACGGGTACTTTCACCTTATCAAACATAGTAATGCCTTTAGCTGCATCGATTAATGCCATATCTTGCGGTGTCGTAACGATAACAGCGGCAGCAACGGGCACTTTTTGCGCAAGTGTTAATTGAATATCCCCCGTGCCCGGTGGCATATCAATTAATAAATAATCTAACTCAGGCCAAGCTGTTTCAGTTAGTAATTGATTAAATGCGCCACTTGCCATTGGTCCTCGCCAAACGGTAGCATCATTTTCATCGACTAAAAATCCTATCGACATAGCACTTAAGCCATGAGCCATTAACGGAGTCATTAACTTGCCGTCGGTTGAGCTGGGTTTAGCATTTTGCAAACCTAGTAGTGTCGGAATAGAAGGGCCGTATATATCAGCATCTAAAATCCCCACCTTAGCGCCCTCTGCAATTAACGCATAAGCAAGATTTACAGTAGTAGTAGACTTACCTACTCCGCCCTTGCCTGAAGCAATGGCAATAATGTTTTTAATGTTATTTCCACTATCATCCAATGAAAAGGAACGTACCGCCTTAACGTTTAACTGCACGCTAAATTCAACCGATTGTTTTAACGTATCAGCTAACATAACTGCAATCTCGTCAAGCTCACCTTGACAGGGAAAAGGCAGAATAAAATCGACGCTAATAGCCTGGTTTTTCTTAGGAATCGCGTTAATGTGAAAGTGCGAACTAACCGCAAATATACCTTGAGGGAAATTTTCAGAGCGGTAATCTTTTAGTGTTTCTGTTATTACTTGTGTTTTGTCTGTTGCAGTCAAATCACTTGCATCCACATTAGCATTGATCTGACCACTGTCTTGTGTTTTTTGGGAACTTTTATTAGAGAAGAATTTTCCGAACATATTATATACCCATGCTACATCAAAATGCAGGATTCAGTGAGAATTAAAAGGCTTAGAGGTAAGGCCTTGATTGAAGATAAAGGTTTTTCTCTTATCAAAGTCAATAAAGCCGCATATAAGCCTTTAAAGCTCACTCGACGGGGACTACTGAACAAAACATGCTCAACAGTCCTGAACCTTGCATTTGGAAGTGGCATGGGTATCACATTAATCATTTGAGTATAAACGTTAAATTCTGTACTATTGCAGCCATTATTACCATCAAAAAACACTATTTATTCATGTCTACAGCTATTTCTGCTAACAGTTTACCAAAAAAGCGCAAAATATTAGTTACTTGTGCTCTCCCTTACGCTAATGGTTCAATTCATTTAGGCCATTTACTTGAGCATATTCAAACCGATATTTGGGTAAGATTTCAGCGAATGCGCGGACATGAAACTTACTTCGTTTGTGCTGATGATGCCCATGGCACACCAATCATGCTAAAAGCACAAGAGCTAGGCATAACACCAGAAGAAATGATCAAAGGTGTGCGTGAAGAGCGTATTAAAGAATTTAGTGACTTCCACATTAGCTTTGATAATTACCACACAACGCATTCCGATGAAAACAAAGAGTACTCTGAAAGAATTTACAACAGTTTATATGCAAAGGGTCATATTAAAACTCGCACTATTTCTCAGTTATATGATCCTGAAAAAGGCATGTTCTTAGCGGATCGATTTGTTAAAGGGACTTGTCCAAAATGTAAAAGTGAAGATGAAAATGGTGATAGCTGTGACAACTGTGGTGCGACTTATTCACCAACAGAAGTACTTAATCCCCGTTCAGCTATTTCAGGTGCTACACCGATATTAAAAGATTCTGAACATTACTTCTTCGACTTACCTGCTTTTGAAACCATGTTATCTGAGTGGATACGCAGTGGGTCGTTGCAAGAAGAAGTCGCTAATAAACTAACTGAATGGTTCGAACAAGGTTTAAAACAGTGGGATATTAGCCGTGACGCACCTTATTTTGGCTTTGAAATACCTAATGCGCCGGGTAAATTTTTCTATGTTTGGTTAGACGCACCTATTGGTTATATGGGTAGTTTTAAAAACCTATGTAATAAAGATAGCAGTATCGATTTTGACAGTTTTTGGAATAAAGATTCCGACGCCGAGCTTTATCATTTTATCGGTAAAGACATTATTAACTTCCACAGCCTTTTTTGGCCAGCGATGTTAGAAGGCGCTGATTTCCGCAAACCTACTGCTGTTTTCGCTCATGGTTTTGTTACCGTGAACGGAGAAAAGATGTCTAAATCTAAAGGGACTTTTGTTAAAGCAAGTACCTATTTAGCGCATTTAAACCCGGAATACTTACGTTATTACTACGCGACTAAATTAACGCACAAAATTGATGATTTAGATTTAAATTTTGAAGATTTCGTACAACGCGTTAACTCTGATTTAGTGGGTAAAGTGGTTAATATCGCTTCACGCTGTGCTAGTTTTATCAGCAAACGTTTTGATGGCATGTTATCAAGCAATATTGACGACCAAGACCTTGCTGATGAAGTGATGGCTGCGGGTGACAGTATTGCTGCTCATTACGAGTCTCGTGATTTTGGTCGTGGCATGCGTGAGATTATGGCACTTGCTGATAAAGTGAATGAGTACATTGCAATAAAAGAACCGTGGCAATTAATCAAAGATGAAAGTAAGCAGCAAGAGGTACAAGATATTTGTTCTCTTGGTATTAATATGTTCCGTACTTTGATGATCTACTTAAAACCTGTATTGCCTGTACTAGCTGACAGTACTGCAGCATTTCTAAATGATGAATTAATTTGGGAAGGACATAAAACCTTATTAACCGATCACAAAATCAATAAATTTAAAGCCTTATTACAGCGTGTCGATATGGATAAAGTTAATGCAATGACTGATGCGTCAAAAGATAGCTTAGGCGGCGCTGCACCAGAAGAAGATAAAAAACCTGCGAAGAAAAAGAAAGCAGTAAAAGTCGTTGATAACTCTGCCGCCCTAGCGAACCCATTAGCTGAAGATCCACTCTCTGAAGAAATTCAATTTGATGATTTTGCTAAAATTGATTTACGTATTGCGAAAATAGTTAACGCAGAGCACGTTGAAAAAGCAGATAAATTGCTAAAATTGACTCTGTCGTTAGATGAAGAAGGCAGCGAAACTCGTCAAGTATTCGCAGGCATAAAATCCGCCTATCAACCTGAAGATTTAATTGGTAAACATACGGTAATGGTGGCCAACCTAGCACCACGTAAAATGCGTTTTGGGATGTCAGAAGGTATGGTATTAGCCGCAGGCCCAGGTGGCAAAGATTTATGGATATTAAACCCTGATGATGGTGCTAAAGCCGGTATGAGAGTAAAATAAAGTAAATTTTCACCCTTATTTTTAGAAAAAAAAAGGTATCGTGATAAGCGATGCCTTTTTTTATAAAATACAGAAAATGAAGTGAACTTAATCATGTTGAAAGCAAGTTTAATCATGATCCTCGTAATGATGATCACAAGTTGTAGTAATAATTATGTCGCAAGTAATCTAGATAAACACAACTTCACACAATATTTTTCCGCTTCTCAAGTAGCTATTTATAAACAAGAAAAAGAGATTAAAACACCTCATCATTATATTGGTATCGTTGAAGGACAAAATTGTCAGATAAAACCTCACCATGCTGCCCCAGATGAAATTAACGCGAGAACACAAGCTAGGCGTCAAGCATTTAACCAACAAGCTAATGGCGTTATCTTTACGGGTTGTGCGTTATTAACATCACAACAATTAGCTAAACTTAACAGTAGTAATGATGCTCAGCAATGTCATGCCATTATTATTTGTTACGCAAAAGCATTTGTTATAGAATCACCGGCTAAAAAATAATGAATAGAACCTATGTCAGTAACAAGGTTGAATTTAACGTCATTGGTCAAGTTAACTCACCTTATAAAGAGAAGTTTGCTATACCTCGTCAACCAGGGTTAGTTAGCTCGGCAAAAGGGTCTATAACGCTTACGGGTGACGCCAATGATCCCGAGTTAGTTAGAGAGCTAGCGCAGTTTAGCCATATTTGGGTATTATTTGTCTTTCATGGGACTCAAGAGCAAGGTTGGAAACCCTTAGTCAGACCGCCGCGTTTAGGCGGTAATAAAAAAATAGGCGTGCTGGCAAGTCGCTCTACCTTCAGGCCAAATCCTATAGGCATGTCCGTGGTGAAATTAGATGCTATAGACATCAAAGATCAACAGGTGATACTGCATATATCAGGAATCGATTTATTAGATAAAACCCCTATCATTGATATAAAACCTTACGTGCCCTACTCTGATTCCATACCTCACGCTAACGCCGGTTTTGCTCAAACTCAACCGTCATCTGATTTGAAGGTAACGTTTAATGAACACGCCCAAATAGCGTTAGCAAAACACAGTAACAATCATCCCGATTTAGCCTTATTTATTGAACAGGTATTAGCGCAAGATCCCCGACCGGCATACAAAAAAGGGAAGGACGATGATAAGGTTTATGGTATGAATTTATATGATTTGAATATTCAGTGGAAAATGCAAGGATTAAGTAGCATTGAAGTGATTGGTATAACATCCGCTGTTAGTAAATTATAGAGACAAGTGTGAAAGAGGAATAAAGGAATAAATTTAAAAATCCTGGCTGTTGATATTTGAGTTAATCACGCTTGTCACTATATAAAGACAGCAAACTTTACCTTTGAAATAACATCTTAACTTTGTCGATTTACTAGTAACTAAGTTTGATGAAGTATGTTTCTATGAGTTACAAACTAACTCGTAAAACTGAAAAATCCAAACTCCCCCTTTTCGAGATAGGGTTAACATGCACTATTACCTGTGAACTCAAACATCAAAGCAGAAAAATTCTGCTTTTCAACTTCTATTTAACATAATTGACCTCGTTATTTGTCTTAATAAACCTTTGTCACCCATTTGCTGGTAAAAATATTTAGAGATAAGTTTATTTCACTACATGGCTTTGTAATAAATTATTAATTTGATCGGGGCTATATTGAATATTTGATAATATTTCAGTGGTTGAGGCTTGGTTAGGTTCAGATACATACATATCGTCACCTTTAGTTATTTGAGCCGAATCAATAAATTTAATTGCTGGGGCAATTTGTTTAACTTTTTCACCGGTAAGTGAAACAACATCAACCACCATATTTCGTTCTACCATTAAAGAAGATTTAGCCGCTTCTGATACCGTTAATACAGGTTCAACACATGCATCAAGTGGATCAAATAGTGTCATCCATTCAGCTAACGTTTTTTGTGCGATTACCCCTGAGATATCTTTTTTCAATGCTTGTTGTTCATTTACATCAACAACGCTTGTTCGTTTCAGCCATTCACTATGACCAATATGATCAAAAAATAACCCAGCAAATTTTGGTTCTAAACTTCCAACAGATAAATAACGGTTATCTTTTGTTTGGTAATAGTCATAAAAACAACCACCATTAAGCACAGTTTGGCCTAGCTTAGGATCGATATTCGCACCAACAGCGCCCGCGCCAAACATGCCGTTTAAAGCAAAAGCGGCATCAGTCATGCTAATATCAATCTGCTGTCCTTTACCCGAAATACTACGTTGAATAACGGCAGCAAGCACGCCCATTACGGCATGATGTGACCCGCCGGCAATATCAGCTATTTGAGTACCACTTAATACTGGGCCGGATTTCTGGGTCCCACTAAAACTAGCTAAACCACTTAAAGCGAGATAATTTATATCGTGCCCTGCTCTATTTTTATAGCAACCATCTTGGCCATAACCGGTAATTGAACAATAAATTATTTTAGGATTGATGGCCTTTAAGATATTGTAATCTAAACCCAGCTTGGCCATAACGCCTGGTCTAAACTGTTCAATAACCACATCGTATTCAGCAATAAGCTTTTTAACAATTTTAACCGCTTCTGCTTGCTTTAAATCTAACCCCATCGCTTTTTTATTACGATTAAGGGTTAAGTAAGCATATGAACACCCGTTATGTTGTGGCTGAAATGCTTTAACTAAATCGTGACGACCAATGGCTTCAATACGCAACACTTCTGCGCCCATATCTGCCATTAACATTGTGGCATAAGGCCCAGGTAATAAGGTTGAAAAGTCTAAAACTTTTAATTGATTAAGTGGCTTTCCCAACAATTGAGTAGCCATTAGAAACTCTCACTATTTTCTAACATTTTACGTAATAATGCAGGTGCATTGAAACGTTTGCCATAACAGCAAGTTAACTCTTCGGCGTGAACGATAAATTGTTCAAGACCATATTGGTTAATATAAGCTTCCGTCATGAGTATAGCCTTTAGTTAAAAATCAGTTACATTTACTATAGAAGCAAAACAGTGTTGACAATATGACCTTTTACATCAAATAGTTGACATAAAAACGCGTTATCTTTCATTAGCATTGATATTAGACATTTTAACATTAGCAAGATGCGAATATGTTGTTATTCAACCAAATGATGTAAGATTCCCCTTAATAATGATCTAATTATAATAAAGTCGATATTGACTACACCAATATCGACTAACTAGACTTAGTGGTGATGACCACCCACACCATGGGCGTGGCCATGTGTCACTTCTTCATCAGTTGCCGTTCTTACATCAAAAACTTCAACATCAAACGTTAAGACTTTACCCGCAAGAGGTGGGTTAATATCAACTGTTACCATGAACTTACCTGTTTTTATTACGGTCACTTGACGTTGACCTTGCTCAGTATGAACAACACCAATCATTCCTGCTTTCCATTTTGCATTTTTACTTGGTAAACCGTCTAAATGTTTAGCTGGTACGCGTTGTACCATATCTTCTTGGCGCTCACCATAAGCCTCTTCAGGCTGTAAGGTAACGCTAAACTTATCACCTGCTTCTCTATCTGTTAACGCTTTCTCTAAGCCAACTAACGTGTTGTTGGCGCCATGTAAATAGGCAAGAGGATCACTACCATGAGAGGATTCTAATTCTTTACCGGCTTCATCTTTTAACACGTAATGAAACTGAACAACGGTTTTATCGGTGATTTTCATTTTATTCTCTTTCAATTTTAAACGATTGGTATGGCGCGCAGTTTAATCTATCTGCGCCCACAAAAGCAAAATAACTACACTGAGTACAATAAAAAACATGCCCAAATATTCAATAGCGGTTATTTTTTCTTTAAACAAGCGATACGTTGCGGAGCGCCATTAACTACTATCTTGGTAAATAATACATCATCACCAAACAAAATATCACAGCACTCTAACCTAACGTCATTTTTTCTTTGGCAAAATAAGCAAGTCACTTCGTCATGAGACATATCAAACCTTCTTTCTATTTTCTAATAAAATTTGTCTAGAACTAAAATGATGTGTATGGAATTGAACCACAAAGTAATTGAAGTAATGAATAGATCATTCATTACTTCAATTGGTAATACAGAGACAAGATGGATGTTACACCGCAAATTGTTTGTCTAATACGCTGACACCTAAGCCACTTTGTTTTTCCACCTTAATTTGAACCGCTATGCGCTCTTTTAACGCTTCAACATGGCTAATGATACCAATCATCTTACCACTAGCATTTAAGTTATCTAACGCGTCTAAAGCAATCTCTAAGGTGTCGTTGTCTAATGTACCGAAGCCTTCATCTAAAAACAGTGAATCAATACTGGTTTTACTGCTCACCAAATCTGACAGAGCTAGCGCCAAGGCTAAACTGACTAGAAAGCTTTCGCCGCCAGAAAGTGTTTTAGTGTCGCGAACGCTATCCCCTTGCCAAGTATCAAGTACAGATAAACTTAAGGTTTCATTTGCCTGACACTGCAATTGATAGCGACCATCGAGTTTATTCAGTTGCTCGTTAGCTAAATACACTAAATGATTGAGTGTTAACCCTTGGGCAAAACGTCTAAATTTAGCGCCATCCGCTGAGCCGATTAAACGCGTTAAATACGCTAAATCATCTAAGGCGTTTTGCTCATTTTCTATCTGGGTTAAGAGACCTTTTTGCTTAATTTTATTTTGTTGATCCGCGTTAATCGATTGTTGGAATTGCCCAATCTGCAATTGAATTTGTTTTAGTTTATCCGTCAATATTTGCCGTTGTATTTCTAGTTCTGGCAACTCAACTGTTTGTAGTTTCTTTAAATCTCTTTGACTCTTTTCTATTGATATTTTAACTAGCGCATCAGCTTGTTCTATTTCTTTTATAATATCATTTAGTTGCTCTTTTGCTCGTTTTTCTTGCCCTAAAAGTTGCTGTGAATGAGCTTCATTCGTTTGGTGTGCTATTTGTGATTTTGATAACTTAACTTTCAGCTCTGCTTCTTCTTTTTTGATGTATTCTCTAATAAAATCAGTTGATTGATTATCTTTATCGATATAACCTAAATCAGTAAAAAAAGTAACACGTAACTTTAACTTTGATTGCAATTGTTTATTTAGTGTTGTGGATTGTTGTGCTAGGGTTGCTAATTGGCTTGTGGCTTGCTTAGCCTGTTCAATCACTAAAACATCGGTTTTTTCAACGGTGGATAACTCAGTTGAAAGTGGTGCCAATTGTGCTGAAGCTTGCTCAAATAAAGTCACTTGCTGATCGAGTTCTTGTAGCCAAATACTTGAATTAAACAATTCAGTGCTGTTAGTGTTTTGAGTTAATAAACCACTAATTTGTATCGTTGTAATCTCTTCTAACAACATTTTTTCAATCTGACTCACATCAAGTTGTAACTGATTTAGCCCGTTATTTTGTTCAGTACTGTCACGTTGACTAAACTTTATTTTTTCTTGTATTAATGCCACTTGATGTTTTGTTTTGTCTAACGTTTGATTTACCTGTTGTAATTGGTTGCTCGTGGCTAAACTTTGTTGGTTACTTTGACTAACTTCAGCGTAAAATTGGTTCAGCTGCTCTAGTTGCAAAAGCGTTTTATCGTAAGTTTGCTCTATCATATCAGTGTTAGATAACACTAAGTTAAGTGATGCTGGCAGTGCTAATTGCGCAAAACTTGTCAACAACTCGGTTTGCTCAGTGGCTATTTTTTGTTCACTCTCTTTATTGACTCGTAAAGTGCTATTTAACTGGCTTTCGTGATTACCCAGTTCCTTGCCTTGCACTTCTAGGTTTTCTAATTCCACCGTAACACTATGCAAACGCTGTTGATGTTCATCAAGATTAATAGCTTGATATTGTGTGATCGCAGGATGGTCTAAAGAGCCACATAAGGGGCAAGGCTGTTCGGCTTGTAAATTAGCTCTATGCTCACTAAGCGCCATAATCGTTTGTTGTTGAGCGATTAACGTTTCTATATCACTCTTTTGTTGCTTAAGTACCTTATATTGCTTACGTAACTCAACTAACTGTTTACTAATGGTTGATAACTGCGAAGTCGATTGTTGTTTTTGGCTAACTAACTTTTCTTGGTCAAGTGATAATCTGCAATAACGTTTAGACAGTTGTAATGCTTGAGCATAACTCGCTTGCTGATTTTGCCCGTTATGTACTTTTGCACTCAACGCGTCAGTTGTTATTTCACCGTTGACCGGTTCAAGCGCTATTTCACCTAATAAGAGACTATATTGCGCAAGCAATTGCTTATGTTGTAACTCAAACGCATGGGTTTTTTGTTGCAGCACTTGTTGTTGTTGCTGATTTTCTGTTAATAAGGTTTGCTGTTGGTTTTGCTCAACAAGGCATTGCTCAATCACCCCTTGTGCTAAAGCTAACTGTTGATTTTTTACTGCAACAGTAGACTTAAGTTGACCTAATTGGTTAACTTGACTGCCCCATAACGGTAATTTTTCTTTAACGCTAACCAGTACATCATTCGCCGATAGGTAGTATTTTATTGCTGAAATTTCAGCGCTTAATCGTTGTTGCTGTGCTTGTGTTTGCTGTTGTTTTTCTTGGGAATTTGTTAACACGTGTGTTTTTGAATTTACTTGTTCGCCAAGACTATCCAATTGTGTAGTAATATGAGTAATGTCGCTATCAAGCGGGATAATGTCATTAATAATCTTGTTTTCAATGAGTTGAAACTGAGTTTGCTGTTTTTCTTGAGCCGTTAACTGTTCATCAATAAGTAATTGGCTTGTTACAACTTGGTGCTTAGCTTGCTTATTTTGCGCTGACAGCTCATCAACTTGTGTTAAAAGTTTCCCTTGCCCAATCGTTAATAATTGACAGTTTTTTAAGGCGGATAAGCTTGCTTGCTCTAGTACGATTTGATCACTGTTTTGTTCACACTCAACAACTTGTTCTTGTAAAGCAACCAACTCGTCTTGAGTTAACAAACTAACGCCTTGTGCTTGCGCTTGTATAAGTTGCAACGAGTTTTCAGCCGCTTTATGATTTTCAAATACTTGTTTCGAGATATCACCGTAAATTTCTGTCCCGGTTAATTGCTCTAATAACTGTGCTCTATCATTCGGTTGTGCATTTAAAAAAGCGGCAAACTCCCCTTGTGACAGCATCATTGATTTAGTAAATCGGCCAAAATTTAACCCAGTGATTTGTGCTATTTTGTCTTTGACGTCTTTTAATTTTTCCGCAATGATAGTGCCACTAGAATCATCATCACCTTCATTATTGACACCCAATAAAGACAGTTGTGCTACCGGTGCTAATAAATTGCCATCCACTTTATTACGCGCCCGCTTTTGACTCCAAAAGGCACGGTATACTTGTCCTTTCACTTCAAATTCAACTTCGGCCATGCAGTTAGCGGTATATCGTGTCATTAACTGATTCTGACTTACTGATACTTTTATCCGAGGTGTTTCATGGTACAACGCTAAACAAATAGCATCGAGAATACTGGTTTTCCCTGCGCCCGTGGCCCCCGTTATTGCAAACAAGCCATTGGTATCAAAAGGTGTTTTGGTGAAATCTAATAGCCAAGCATTTTTCAAGGCATTAATATTCTCAAATCGCAATCGTAATATTTTCATCGAGCACTTCCCTTCGCTAAAACTTGCGCTACCGTTTGCTTAAACAAGGATTGCAGTCTTTTTTTATGTTCATCAATTTTCTTTTCTTCAGTGCTTGTGTCACTATCTGTTTCAACGCCAGCCTCAGGTTGAGATTCATTGCTATCAACCACATTGGCCTTTTCATCTTTCGGGTTAAAGTATTCTTCTTGATCTAAACGTGAGGAAAATACGTCATCCAGGGTAAGTTCACTTAAGGTGCTATTGTCTTGTTGTGCTGCCATTAGCTGCTGGCGTACTTGTTTACCGCGTCTGACGAGTAATATCTCAACAGGAAAATCTTTGACTAGTGTTTCTATTCTTGACTGTAAATCACTTAAACGATCACTATCGGTGAGTTCAATGTCTAACCACAATACTTTGCTGTTTTCTGAGTTGAGGTTTAACTCTGCCAATAACGTTTCAACTGCTTGACTGAGTTCATGTAACGATGTTTTGACCATGGCCAATGGTTGAAAACATGGCACGATAAGATCAGTGACTGAGGTTAAATGATTGCTGTCAAACTCAACCAACAATACCCGTTTACTTTGTTTTGCTTCATCAAAGCTTAACGCGATAGGCGAGCCACAATAACGAATATGTTCAGTTTTACCCACTTTTTGCGCACGATGAATATGGCCTAAGGCGATATAATCTGCCGCAGGAAAAGCATTGCTTGGCAGCGCCTCTAATGTGCCTATATAAATATCTCGTACTGAATCAGAAGTAGTAACACCCAAAGCGGTTAGGTGTCCGGTGGCAATAATAGGTAGCTTAAGCTTACTCTCTTTTACTAATTGTTGAGCCTGTTCAAATAAGGCTTGATAATGATTAACAATGGCTTGCTGTAAACTTAAGGATTTATCACTGGCGGATTGTCCCTGTTGACTTTTAATCACATCGCGAGGCCGAATAAATGGCACCGCACAAATCACTGCTTTAGGCTCTTTATTACTATTTTGTAAAATAAAAACTTGTTCAGCTAAGTTTTCATTGTTATCAAGATCACTTACATTCGCGATCACGCGAGTAGATAAAGCACTTAATAAGTCTTTTGATTCCGCTAACATACTTACAGAATCATGATTACCTGCTAAAATAACAAGCTGGCAATTAAGTGATTGTATTTCACTAATAAAATTAAAATAGATTTGCCTCGCATAACTTGGCGGTGTGGCGGTATCAAAAATATCACCGGCAACTATAATCGCATCAATGTCATGACTTTTAACTTGTGTTAACAACCAGGTTAAAAATTGCTGATGTTCATTTGCTCGGCTTTTACCATAGAAATATTGACCTAAATGCCAATCAGAAGTGTGAATAATACGCATAAAAGCTACAGAGCATCTTAGGGAAATAATTGGTTGATAATTCTAACTCATTAGGATGATTAAACCATTAAATATTATCACTATTTGAGGAATGGAAACCGTAATGACACCGGCAATTAGACAACTTAAAAAACAAAAAATAATGTTCAAAACACATCAATATCAGCATGATGCTAATGCCCATTCATTTGGTGTTGAGGCGGTTGAAAAATTATCCCTCAACGCAGCACAAGTATTTAAAACACTTGTGATCTGCACCGACACAAATCAATTAGCCGTTGCGATAGTACCTGTTATGTTTAAATTAAACTTAAAAGGCATTGCTAAAGCATTAAAGGTAAAGAAAGTAAAAATGGCTGATGGTAATCGAGTTGAAGCCAGTACTGGTTATGTTTTAGGTGGGGTTAGTCCATTAGGACAAAAGAAGAAATTAACCACAATTATAGATAAAAGCGCACAACACTTCACTCATATCTTTGTTAGCGGCGGTAAACGCGGCTTAGAAATAGAACTATCACCGCAAGATTTATCGAAAATGTGTCACGCTAGTTTTGTTGACATAATTATTTAAAATAGCGATATTAATAGATAACAATAAATAAGTAACCTGAGTAAAACTAACGCTATAGATACTCAAATAGCTTCACTAGCGACTAGAGCTTAACTCTAATAGCATTTATAAGGTGCAACTGTCGCCACATCGCCTGCCATCACATAGGGTTCAACTTTATAGGTGGATACGGCTTTATATAACCAGGATCCCGCATTGTGGTATCAAACGCTGGCCATAACAACCGTACAAGTTTATTAAACCATTACACTTTTTTTTACAGGAAATAATTAGATGTAACTTAAAAAACTTGGGCGTATCTCACATGATAAAGGGCTGGAGACTTTACCTCCCTTCGAATGCAGCGGGAGGAATAGGATTCAAGCCACACATGACACGTAAACCATTATCTTATTATTAGAGGTGATTATTGGCCTTCCCCTATAAAGCTGACACCCACTTTTGAGATAGATGATACTAGATGATTTTTTTTACTCTCATTAGCTCATATGCCTTTGTTGTCTCTGTAATGACTTATTTTTACTTGTTGACTCAACTTGCGCAACCGCATAAAGATTAAGTCCATTAAAAAGGCTTTTTAATTTCGATGCGTGGTAGTCTAATTCAATCTTTGAAATAACCAGTTGATGTTTTTCTGGAAATAAAGCTTCTACTGATTGCGAAATTAGCTCAAATAACTTTTTCAGGTTAATTTTATGGATTTGCCCAGTTTTGTTAAAAATCCACTCTGTAATCGCCATGAAATCGTCAAATGGTTTATCCGATAATATATGCGGTAGTGCGTATTTAAAACGTCCTGAATTACCAATCATCTCCCAATATCGTGCAAAGCGATTAATACGTTGCATGGTGGTAAAACTAACCCTATCAGTACTTAGTATATTAAATGGCGGCAATGGATTAAAGCGCAGATCGAATGCTTCTGTGTGTCGAATTATTGGGCTGCCTTTTAAACGTTTCAAAATACCCATTTGAATTTCATGAGGGCGACAATGATAGAGTTGATTGAAGCTATCTTTAAATGTGTCGAAGGTTTCACCTGGTAAACCAAAAATGAGATCGGCATGAATATGTGCGTTGGTATTATCTTTTAACCAGATTAAATTATCTTTTGACTTGGCGTTATTTTGCTTACGGCTAATATTAGCTTGTACCTCAGTGTTAAAAGTTTGTATCCCTATTTCAAATTGTAAACTTCCCTCAGGAAACTGCGTTAACAACTCTTTTAGCTTTCTAGGCAGATGATCGGGTACCACTTCAAAATGCAGATAGAGATCGTTAGTCATTCTGTCTAAGAAAAACTGCATAATTTGCATGGTGGTTTTAATATTTAAATTAAAGGTTCTATCGATAAACTTAAAGTTTCTTGCACCACGTTGATAGAGAATTTCCATTTGTTCAAGAAATAATGTTAACTCAAATGGCGTGGACGATTTGTCTAAAGACGATAAACAAAATTCACATTTAAAGGGGCAACCACGGGACGCCTCAACATAGAGCAAACGATGCTTTAAATCTTCATCGGTATAATACTGATAAGGCAATGCTATTTCTTCTAACAGAACGGGTTTCGAGTTGAGAATTTTTTTGTCGGGTGGTGTTTCATTGATAATATCTTTACACAGTTGATAAAAACTGACATCTGCCGGACCCGTTAATACATAATCTGCACAACCAACAATAGCTTGCTTTTCAGTTTCATAGCTTACTTCAGGGCCACCTAAAATAATCTTGATTTCTGGTGCAATCACTTTTAATAAGTTAACAACATCAGTCGTTTCAACGATGTTCCATATATAAACACCAAAACCTACAATATCAGGTTTAGATGCTAATATTTGTTCAACAATATCAATAGCTCGCGTTTGGATAACAAACTCTTTTATTTCACAAAATTCCTGTAATTCTTTTAAATTAGCGTAAAGGTAACGTAAACCAAAACTGGTGTGAAAGAACTTTGCGTTAAGTGTAGAAAGCACAATTTTAGGCGATACTTTATCCATTTTATGGCGGCTTTGATGTATAACCGCGATACTATTTTCTCTCGAATCAAGCTTTATTGAATCTTGAGTATTATCTTGAGTTAGATTAATTTGCCTAACGGTTAGTTCGGGGAGATTTATTTGCTCTGCCATTATGTATTTTAAATACCTTAGATAATATTGCAGCAATTATACTGTGATTGCTTACGTTATTCAGCAATCTTATTTTGCACAACCTAAAATATAAACAATAAAACCAATGGGAACGTAAAACACCTTACGGAAATTAAAATCGGATGAACATTTAGGATATAAGAATATTCATAGTACCAGGATTAGTAAACTCAAGACGAAAACAAACCATTAATTTAAAATTAGCTGATTCTTAGAATGCCCCGGAGAGAGAGGTTTGAAAGGTACTCGAAGGTTTAGTGCTATAAAAACGTTGTTGATATAATTCAGTGTTATAAAGCAAAAATCCGCTAACCTTTCGATTAGCGGATTTTTTAATTTGGCGGTGAGATAGAGATTTGAACTCTAGAAGGGCTATAAACCCTTGCTGGTTTTCAAGACCAGTGCTTTCGACCACTCAGCCATCTCACCTGAAGTTAACAAATAAGATTGTAAAACAATGCTTGCTTGAGAACGAGGCGAATATTAAAGTGTCGACAGAAACTTGTAAAGCAATTATTAACGAAAAATGCATTAATTACTGTTGATTGCTAAAAAAATAGTCAGTTTGAGGGTTATTCAAACGACAAAGACAAAAAATCTGAACAGGTATTCTATTTTGAGTAAAAAAACATGACTAATATTTCTGAGAAAAAATGCCGTTGCCCATGGCTTGATGACAGTAAACCCGATTACGTTGAGTATCATGATCAAGAATGGGGAATACCCGTTTTTGATGATCGCAAAATTTTTGAATTCTTAATACTCGAATCGGCTCAGGCGGGTTTAAGTTGGTATACTATATTAAAACGTCGACAAGGATATCAAGCCGCTTTTTCAAATTTTTATGCGCATAAGGTCGCTGAATATAATCAAGACAACGTAGATGCATTAATGTTAAATTCTGCAATCATTAGAAACCGCGCTAAAATCAATGCTGCTATTAATAATGCCAAACTGTTTATTGATATTCAACAAACGTTCGGTAGCTTTAGTAATTATATGTGGGGATTTGTTAATAATAAAACGATTGTTAATCAATACACTGAGTTATGTGACTACCCTGCTACGAGTCTTGAATCTGATGCATGGAGTAAAGATCTGAAAAAACGTGGTTTTAAATTTGTTGGTTCAACTATCTGTTACGCTCATATGCAAGCGTGTGGCATGGTAAATGATCACAGTATGAACTGTTACAAAAGGAAACAAATAATAGCGCAATATCAGCAGGGTTAAGCTAGTAATTTAAAAAAATCATGTCATAATATGTCATAAGGTCGTCTGGTAATTTAACAAATATAACTTGAACTTTACCAAAATGCCCTTATCTTAGCTTATATAAAGTTATTTTAATTAGGTTTTAAAGGAAGTTTTTATGCAATCTAACATGAGTTTTCAATCAGCGAGCAAAAGCTCTGCTATCGAAATAAATAAAGTATTGAAAAATACTTATATGCTTTTATCTATGACACTAGCATTTAGTGCAGTAACAGCTGGCGTTTCAATGGCGATGAATTTATCACATATGGTAGCATTAGTGATGATGTTAGCCGCTTTTGGTTTAATGTTTGTTGTTAACAAAAAAGCAGATTCTGCTAGCGGTGTTTATTGGATATTTGGTTTTACCGGTTTAATGGGTGCGTCTTTAGGGCCAATGCTTAATGTTTATGCTGCTATGCCTGGTGGTCCAGCTATTATTATGCAAGCCCTTGGTGGTACTGCATTAATATTTTTCGCTTTATCTGGTTATGCCTTAACCAGTAAAAAAGACTTCTCTTTTATGGGTGGTTTTTTAATGACGGGGTTGATTGTAGTATTAGTAGCAAGTTTAGCTAATATATTTTTTCAGATTCCAGCTTTGTCATTAGCAATAAGTGCTGCTGTTATTATGGTGATGTCTGGTTTGATTTTGTTTGACACAAGTCGCATTATCAATGGTGGCGAAACTAACTATATTAGAGCAACAATTTCATTATACTTGAATATTTATAATATATTCGTTCACCTACTCAGCCTTTTAGGCGTACTTGGTAATGATGACTAAGCTTGAAATTAATTAGCTTTTAGTCTTGATAAAAAGCGTTATAATAAAAAGCCTCGCAATTGCGGGGCTTTTTAATGCCTACCCCCATTGAAATAATAAATAACTTAACGAAACAGAGAACTTATTCTTGTGAAAAAAATCGCTGTGGTAGTCACTACTCCACCTTATAGCAACTTAAGCGTGACAGCACTTGATTATGTCGAAACTGCGCTTAAATCGGGTGTTGAACTTGTTGGTGTGTTCTTTTATCAAGATGGTGTTATGCATGCAAATCAGCAAGCACAGATTGCGAGTGATGAATTTCAATGTCTACAGCAATGGCAATTACTTCACCAAAGATTTCAACTGCCATTACACTTATGTATTACCGCAGCAGAAAAACGCGGGCTTAGTGATGGACAACCCAATAATATTCATCCTAACTTTACTGTTTCTGGATTAGGTGAGTTAGTTGAATTAGTCAATAAAGCTGATCGATTGGTGCAATTCTAATGCCTCATATTTTACCTAAATTAACTGCTATAATTAACTCGAAAGCGCCCTTTTCAAATACTGCCGGAAAAGATGCGCTAGATATAGCTTTAATATTCGGCTCTTTTGAACAGCCCACATCCTTATTTTTTCAAGGTGATGGCGTTTGGCAGTTGATTCAAGAACAAAATGGAGCACTAATTTCAGTAAAAGATTACTTAAAAACGTTTGCTGCTTTTGAGTTTTACGATCTTGAAAACATTTATGTATGCCAAGAGTCACTTTTTCAGCGCAGCTTAACTACTGACTTTCATATTGAGAAAGTACAAGTATTAGCCAAAAAAAAATTTGCTGACAAATTAGCAACACATCATACTGTTTTACGATTTTAACTGAGAAACAATTTTAATGCCTACCTTACATATTGTTCGTCAAAGTACTTTTAATAGTGATGATTTTACTCAATGCTTGCAAGTATTACGTAATAATGATGTTATCGTTTTTATTGATGATGGTTGCTACAACCTACATCACCCGTTAATTAGTACCATTGGCAGCGAAGCTAACATTCAATTAAGCGTGATAGATAAACACGCGAAAGCTCGTGGTATAACAATAGATGAATCGTTATATACCATTATTAATATGAACAACTTAGTCGAATTAACGTTGACAACAAACAGAGTGATTACATGGCAATAAGTTTAGCGTTTAATGGTGATAAAATAGCTACGGACCAGCAAGGTTACTTGCTAGATCATACACTATGGCAAGAAGCTATAGCCGTAGTGATGGCAAAAAATGATGAGTTTGAATTAACTAAAGCTCACTGGGAAGTTATTACCTTTGTTCGTCAATTTTATTTAACCTACAACACTTCTCCTGCCATTCGTGCATTAACAAAGGCAATGAAAGCTGAGTTTGGTGAAGATAAAGCCAGTAGCCGTTATCTTTTTAAACTATTTCCTGACGGTCCGGCAAAACAAGCGACCAAATATGCGGGTTTACCTAAACCAAAACGCTGTTTGTAATCTATTTACGTTGTGATCGTTAATATCGTTAATTTTGTTATATCGAATAAATAAAAAGGCGCTAACCTTCACAAGTTAGCGCCTATTTTGTGTTCGACATTCACTAATTTACATTAGTCGTTCGACGTTATTTATTAGTTCAATGGTAATGTTGGTACAGTGATACCCGCCATTTCTGACATAACACGAACAACCTGACAGCTATAACCAAACTCATTATCATACCAAACGTATAATACAGCTCTGTCACCATCAACAATCGTTGCTTGTGAATCAACAACACCAGCATAGCGAGAGCCAACAAGATCGGTAGAAACAATTTCAGTTGAAGCAGTGTAATCTACTTGGTTTTGTAGATCTGATTTTAATGAAATGTTTCTCAAATAATCATTAAGCGTATCTTTATCTGTCGCTTTTTTCAAGTTTAGGTTCATGATAGCCATTGACACATTAGGCGTTGGAACACGAATTGCGTTACCTGTTAATAAGCCTTTAAGCTCAGGTAATGCTTTAGCTACCGCTTTTGCAGCACCGGTGGTACTGATAACCATATTTAAAGGCGCACTGCGTCCACGGCGAGGTGCCGGATGGTAGTTATCAATTAAGTTTTGATCGTTAGTATAAGAGTGAATAGTTTCAACATGACCATTGCGAATACCATATTCATCATTAAGTGCTTTTAATACTGGCGTAATCGCATTAGTAGTACAACTTGCAGCAGAAATTATTTTATCCGTTGCTAAGATCATGCCATGGTTAACACCATAAACGATGTTCTTGATATCACCTTTAGCAGGCGCCGTTAATAAAACTTTAGCAACACCTTTAGATTGTAGATGTTGACCTAAACCGTCTTCATCACTCCAAATACCGGTGTTATCAACAACCAACGCATTATTAATACCGTATTCGGTATAATCAACTTCTGATGGTGATTTAGCATAAATTACTTTGATAAAAGCGCCATTAGCTTTGATTACATTATTTTCTTTATCAATAGTAATGCTACCATTAAAGGCACCATGTACAGAATCACGGCGTAATAAACTAGCGCGTTTCTCTAGATCATCCCCGCCTTTAGATGGACGTAACACAATAGCACGTAAGTTCAATTCAGCCGTAGGGCCTGTTTGATCTATTAGTAAACGTGCCAATAAACGACCTATACGACCGAAACCGTACAACACCACATCTTGGCTTTGAGGTTCGTTTTTGGTATTTGCTATTGATGATAATTCTTTTTCTAAGTATTGTTCAATTGACAAATCGTTTGATATGCCTTGAAATAAATAACGATAGGCCAATTTGCCTACATCAATACGTGCTGGTGCTAATGTCATTTTACTTAACGCTTCAACAAAGGGAAAGCTCTCACGTAAACGTAGTTTACTGTCTTCATGCAAAGCAACGGTTTTATGTGCTTTTATGATATCGATAGGAGAAGCATTTAATAAGGGGCGACCATAAACTGTTATTTCAACACCTTTGTTTCTAAATAGCTGACCAAGGATAGGTTGCATATTTTCTGCGAAAGCCTGGCGTTCTAGCCAACTTGTTTGATATTCTTCCTCTAGATGAGATGTCATTAGTTAAACCTTTTATTTCAATCAATTAAACGAGCGTTTACTATAATCATATTAACTTAGTTTTTAGCAAATCAGAACTAGACCATAGTGTGATATTATTTTGCGCATATTGTAATGCAAGATGTAATATTTCGCTATAGGTTACACAAGTATTTCATCGTAAACTGGCATCTATTAAAAAGCTAAAAAGTGAGATGAACTGAAGTTGCTTCTCTTAGTTTACCACTATTGCTTTTATTCAGTTGTGATAACAGCCATAATTAAATTGAATAGTCTCAAGACAGTTAAATAAAAACATTTATTTATTATCGGTTTATTTTTTAGGTGACGTGTAGAGTCATATATTAGCTAACATTTAAAGTTGTAATCATTGAAACTGTTAGATTTAAGGCGCCTAAATATTAGGTGTCATTTATCTTTGCTGGATATTTACCCGTTATTTCGCTTGAAAAGTTAAACTTAATGAATTCACACAATACCTTTTACCACTTGGTTTAGGGCCATCATCAAACACATGGCCAAGGTGAGAACCACATTGTTGACATTGAATTTCAACACGTACCATGGCATGACTTAAATCTTCAATATAAGCTATATTGTTATTAATAGAGTCGAAAAAACTAGGCCATCCACAACCCGAATCGAATTTACTTTCACTAGTAAAAAGTGGCGCATTACAGCAGGCGCACAAATAGATGCCTGTATCGAAATGGTTATTGTATTTACCTGTAAAAGGCTGTTCTGTTGCTGCTAAACGGCATATTTTAAATGCAGCTTCACTGAGCTTGTTCTTGTAATATTCATCTGTCATAAAATCTTACCTTTACTCTATTACAATAGTTGTACGTTCAACACTTGACCACTGTACATGATATTGTTTACCGTCTGCTTTATCAATACGTTCAAAAGTATGTGAACCAAAAAAATCACGTTGACCTTGTAATAAGTTAGCTGGTAAAATTTCGCTACGCATAGAGTCATAATAAAATAATGCTGATGATAGTGCACCATTAGGGATGCCAAACATCGTAGCGCTACAAACAGCTTTACGCCAATTTAACTGTCGTTCGCTCAATTGCTCAGCGAAAAAATTATCAAGCAATAAATTATCTAAGTCGTTATTTCGCTCATATGCCAAGGCAATAGATTGCAAAAATGTTGCGCGAATAATGCAGCCGGCACGCCAAATTTTAGCAATACTAGCAAAATTAAGTGTCCATCCATGTTCTTTTCCTGCAAGCTTCATTAACTGAAAGCCTTGAGCATAGGCACTCACTTTAGCACAATAAATGGCATCATGAAGTTGCTCTATTATTACCTGTTTTTCTTGGTCTGTTAACGTTACTGGTTCAGGACCTTTCAATAGTGTTGATGCTTGCGTGCGCAACGTCTTAAACGATGATATAGAGCGAGCGTAAACAGCTTGCGTAATAGTCGGTGTTGGGCAGCCTACTTCTAAACTACTTACGGCGGTCCACAAACCTGTACCTTTTTGCCCTGCTTTATCAAGAATCAAGTGAACTAAAGAAGTTCCTGTATCAACAGATTTATGACGTAATACTTCAACGGTTATTTCCATTAGATAACTATCAAGTAAACCGTTATTCCATTGTTCAAAAATAGTGGCAATTTCATTAGCACTCAACTCGAGACCAACGTTGAGAATATGATAGGCTTCACAGATAATTTGCATATCCGCATATTCAATACCATTATGGATCATTTTGACATAATGACCTGCTCCTGCAGGACCTATATAAGCAGCACAAGGTTCACCTGTAGTGATAATTTCACCTGGTTTTTTTCGATCTAATGGCTTACCGGTTTTAGTGTCTACTTTAGCAGCAATTGCTTCCCAAATAGGTTTTATGCGCGTCCACGCATAAGGAGAGCCACTTGGCATTAATGATGGGCCATAACGTGCCCCTACTTCACCACCAGATATAGCCGAAGAAAAGAGTATAAAGTTACTTTTATATTTTTTCTCCCGAACTACAGTGTCAACCCATAAGCTGTTACCTGTATCAATAACAATGTCATCAGGTTGAATGCCTGCTCCAATTAAATTTTCACAGACTTGATCGACAGGATCGCCAGCAGGCACACTTAATACAATAAGGTGCGGTGCTTTTAATTGTGATAACAACTCAGTATATGAAGAACAACCGTATATTCTTGGTGTTCCGGTAGTATTCTCAGTTTTATCTTGCTTAATAACCCCTTGAACTTTTTCATCACATAAATCAAAAACTGCGATATTAAAGCCATTATCGGCAAGGTTTAGAACGAGGTTCTTCCCCATTACTCCTAAACCAATAAAACCAATGTCACTCAAAGCTAGAACTTGTGTCATAAAATTACATTCCTAAAATTAACCGCATTACACGGAGTGTTTTATATAAATTACAGCCTAACTTCTATTTATTATAGAGGATATCAGCTAAGTAAGCTCTAACATGCCTACTTTTTAAAACTCAAGATAAAGCTGACACACAAAATTTTTTAGCATTTTATCATGCTAAAAAATCTAATTCATGTAAACACCTAATAAAACCACAAAAATAATAATACTGTAACAAAATAAGATTTTTTTAGTGTATATACGTAACAAAACCAATAAAGCAGACTTATTTAGTGTTAAAACCAACTTTTCCTTGAAAAAATCTCAAAATGGTGTAATTTTACTACATATTGAAATTTGAGAGGGTTAACATGAAAATTAAAATTGGCATTAACGGATTTGGTCGTATTGGTCGTTTTGTATTTAGAGCTGCTGCTGCAAGAGATGATATTGAAGTAGTTGGTATAAATGATTTAATCGACATAGATTACATGGCATACATGTTAAAATATGATTCAACACATGGTCGCTTCAATGGCACAGTTGATGTTGTAGATGGTCAACTTATTGTGAATGGTAAAACCGTTCGTGTTACAGCAGAGCGTAACCCTGAAAACTTAAAGTGGGATGCAATTGACGTAGATGTTGTTGTAGAATCAACCGGTTTATTTTTAACAAATGAAACTGCACGTAAACATATTAAAGCTGGTGCAAAACAAGTTGTTCTCTCTGCTCCTCCTAAAGATGATACGCCTATGTTTGTATGTGGTGTGAACTTAAATAAATATACAGGTCAAGATATTGTATCTAATGCTTCTTGTACTACTAACTGTTTAGCCCCTATCGCTAAAATATTAAATGATAATTGGGGAATTAAAGATGGTTTGATGACCACTGTGCATGCAACAACTGCAACACAAAAAACGGTTGATAGTCCATCGGGTAAAGATTGGCGTGGTGGTCGTGGCGCTGGCCAAAATATTATTCCATCAACAACGGGTGCAGCAAAAGCTGTCGGTAAAATTATACCAGAGCTTAATGGTAAACTAACAGGTATGGCATTTCGAGTACCAACGCCTGATGTTTCTGTAGTAGATTTAACGGTTAACTTAAAAAAGCCAGCTACTTACGCTGAAATTTGTCAAGCAATGAGCGCCGCAGCAGAGGGAGAGTTAAAAGGAGTGTTAGGCTATACTGAAGATGCAGTTGTTTCTAACGACTTTATTGGCGAAACCTGTACTTCTGTGTTTGATGCAAAAGCAGGTATTTCTTTAACTGATACTTTTGTTAAGGTTGTTTCTTGGTATGACAATGAAATTGGTTATTCAAACAAAGTTCTAGATTTAGTGACTTATATTCATAATTATCAAAAATAGTTTTTGATCTTAAAATTACAAAAAAGGCTTAATGGTAAAATTAAGCCTTTTTTATTGTCTAATTTAGCTGTAATTTATTGTTATGCTGGCACTAATTATTTTTTACTTTATCTTATCGACTGATTAATTTGCTCTAGCACACCTTGTGGATCGAATGCTTTTGTAATTGGGCGTCCGATCACCAAATAATCAACGCCAACATTTATAGCTTGCTCTGGCGTCATAATACGCTGTTGATCATCTTTAGCTGATCCAGTAGGACGTATACCTGGCGTGATTAATTTAAACTCTTTACCCAATGAACGCTTTAACTGTTCTGCTTCCCATGCCGAACAAACAACGCCATCTAATCCACTATCTTTGGCTAATCTAGCCAGAAAATCAACTTGCTCTGCAGGACTTTTAGAAATACCTAAACCGCGTAAATCACTTTCCGACATGCTAGTTAATACGGTAACTCCTATTAACAAAGGGGAATCATTTCCATAATTGACTAACGCTTCTTTCGCCTTAGTCATCATTTGGATGCCACCGCTAGCATGTACATTCACCATCCATACACCAAGATCTGCTGCAGCGGTTACCGCTTTCGCTACTGTATTAGGAATGTCATGAAATTTCAAATCAAGAAAGACATCAAAGCCCTTCCCTGTTAATTGTTTAACAAACTCGGGGCCAAAATAAGTAAACATTTCTTTGCCAACTTTAAGCTTACAATCTGTTGGAGAAATTTTATCAACAAAAGATAACGCATCATTTTTTTTATCGAAGTCTAAAGCGACAACAACTTTTGGATCTAACATGGGATTTCCTATTTTCAATTCTGTTTTATTACGTTTGACTATATTTTGCCAAAGAACCTCCTTCAACAAGCTAAGGACGAACGGCTGTCTATTTTTTAATTACAAACCGGAATATAATTTTTAAAATACTTAGCTCCATAGATGGTTATTTCTAAATCAGCTGATGTTAGTTCAAGAAATAAGCACGGAGTAGACGCGAGTCAATGAGTATTTATGACGATGAAATAGTAACACCTGATGACAAATTAACTATCTACTCACCTTCAAGGCCTCTGACTGGTTTAAGCTGCTCCCACTCGTGGCAAGATGGACAAGACCAATAATGAGTAGAGCTATTAAAACCACAATTACGACAATTATATCTATGTTTGACTTTTAAATATTCGCTAATTAATTCTTTGATCAGATCTAGACTCGAATTATTAACCAAATCATCTGATTGTTGCATTTGCATTTTGACAAAATGTTTGAAGCCTCGTATTGTCGGACGACGTTTAAGTGCCGACAACATAAATTCTTTCGCTTTTTTATGTCCATGTTTATCTTCGACATGGGTTAAATAAGAAATTAATGCACTTGAACTGGCTGTTTCGTCATATACTTTTTTAATAAAGCGAAAGAATTCGTCTGTGGCATCAAGATCTAAATAACATTTATGCATTTGTTCAATAACATCAGGAAAAAATTCTTTATCTTGTTGATAGATATCTTGATAACACTTACATGCTAATTCACATTGCTGATGATTTTCATAAATTTTCGCCATTAACCAGTTGGCTCGACAAGAGTTTGGATCTAATAATAGTGCTTCCTCTAACAACTCTATTACCTCAATAAAGTTATCTTGCTCAAATGCACTGGTTGCTTGTTCGCAATAAAAATTAGCCAACGTGTGTAATAAACGCTTATCATTTAATTTTACGACTAATTTTTTGTGGGTAATACCTTGCTGCCAATCTTTAGTTGATTGAAATATTTGCAATAAGTAGGTTAATGATTTCAAACCATAATCTTTAGACTTCAATAGTTTTGTAAACATTTTTTCTGCGCGATCGTATAAACCGGCACTTAAAAAATCTTTACCTAATTCAAATACTGCTTGTTGCTTATCTTTAGTAGGTAAGTTGCCATGACGAACTAAATGTTCATGGACCTTTAAAGCTCTATCTAATTCACCGCGTTTACGAAAAAGATTAGCCATGGCAAAATGTGCTTCTACACTGTCATCTTCCACTTTTAACGCTTCTAAAAGTGAATCAATCGCTTTATCTTTTTGGTTTGACAATAAATAATTCAAACCTGTAGAGTATTTGATAGATAAATCTTGCTTAATAGCGTGATCTTTTTGTTTTATGCTATTTCGCCCCATAAACCAACCATAGGCCATAGCCACGGGGAGTAATAAAAATAGTAGTTCAATCATGTTGTTAGTAATTCTCAGACTTCTGTTGAACGTTTTTTCGCGAAAGACTTTTTACCTTTACGTATCAAGCGCCATAGCAAGGTAACTAACAGACCAAGGACAAAACCAATCGTAGTGAATAAACTAACGGCTGCCGCAATAGATAGTTCAACTCTTGCAGCTAAATAATTTAATGATATTATTTGTTCATTTTGACTGCCAAAAACAAAAGCAATTGCGAGTAAAATTAAAACTAAGAAAAAAGTAAAGTATATACGCACGTGAGAACCTACTTAATAATGTTAAATAAAAAAAAACGGCATACCAAAGTATGCCGTTTATTATCTAATCTTTTTTATTGCTTTGCAATTACTTAAGTTGTTTCTCATTATTAGAGAATACTAAGCAACCGAAAGATTAACTCTTTCTCGCAATTCTTTACCCGGTTTAAAGTGAGGTACGTATTTACCCGTCAACTCAACTGATTCACCAGTTTTAGGGTTTCTACCAACTCTAGGAGCACGATAATGTAATGAAAAACTACCAAAGCCTCTAATTTCTATGCGGTCACCTTTTGATAAAGATTGCGCCATTAATTCTAAGATTTCTTTAATCGATTGTTCTACATCTTTAGCGGATAAATGGCTTAATTTATCTGCTAACTTTTCAATGAGTTCTGATTTGGTCATGTGACCCTCCAGTATTCATCTAGCTTCGCGCTAATGAAGTTAATATAAAAAGAGAGGTTAAAATAACCTCTCTTCCCCTGAACTCTTTTTACTTTTCCTAATTAATTAGTCTAAGTATAAAGAGTGTAAACTAACAACTTATTATAAGTGACTAGTTTTTAGCGTTTTTAAACGCTGCTGCCATTGCACTTAAACCAGTTTCTTCAACTTGGTTTAAACTGTCCATAGCTTCACGTTCGTCAGCTTGGTCTTTCGCTTTGATAGATAAGCTGATAGTACGGTTCTTACGATCCACACCCATAAACTTAGCTTCAACGTCGTCACCAACTTTCAATGCTGCAGATGCATCTTCGATACGCTCTACAGAAATATCGCTAACACGTAAATAACCTTCAACGCCTTCAATTAACTCGATAGTTGCGCCTTTAGCATCAACTTCAGTTACCTTACCGTTAACAATAGCACCTTTTTTCTTATCTGCAAGATACATATTAAACGGGTCGTCTTCAGCTTGTTTAACGCCTAACGAGATACGCTCACGTTCTGGGTCAACTTGAAGTACGATTGCGTCAATTTCATCGCCTTTCTTATAATCGCGAACAGCTTCTTCACCGCCAGCCCATGAAATATCAGATAAGTGAACTAAACCATCAATGCCGCCGTCAAGACCGATAAAGATACCAAAGTCAGTGATTGACTTGATTTTACCAGATACTTTGTCGCCTTTGTTGAAGTTTTTAGCAAACTCTTCCCAAGGGTTAGCAATACACTGTTTAAGACCTAGAGAAATACGACGACGTTCTTCGTCAATTTCTAATACTAGTACTTCAACAGTATCACCTAAGCTAACAACTTTAGATGGGTGGATATTTTTGTTAGTCCAATCCATTTCAGAAACGTGAACTAAACCTTCAACGCCTTCTTGGATTTCAACGAAACAACCGTAATCAGTTAAGTTAGTTACGCGACCTGAAAGTTTAGAACCTTCAGGGTAACGGTTAGCAATTGCTACCCATGGATCTTCGCCTAACTGCTTCATACCTAGAGATACACGAGTACGCTCACGGTCGAATTTCAATACTTTAACTTGGATTTCATCACCAACATTTACGATTTCACTTGGGTGCTTAACACGTTTCCAAGCCATATCTGTAATGTGAAGTAGACCGTCAATACCGCCTAAATCTACGAATGCACCATAGTCAGTAAGGTTCTTAACGATACCTTTAACTTCTTGGCCTTCCGCTAATGACTCTAGTAATTCATCACGTTCTGCACTGCCTTCTGCTTCAATAACAGCACGACGTGAAACAACTACGTTATTACGCTTTTGATCAAGCTTAATAACTTTAAATTCTAAAGGTTTGCCTTCAAGGTGAGCAGTGTCACGTACTGGACGTACATCTACTAATGAACCAGGTAAGAAAGCACGAATATCGCTAACTTCAACCGTGAAACCACCTTTAACTTTACCGTTGATAACACCGATAACAGTTTCTTTTTCTTCATATGCTTTTTCAAGCACTTGCCACGCTTCATGACGTTTAGCGTCATCACGAGAAAGAACAGTTTCACCGAAACCATCATCTGTGGCTTTAAGAGATACGTCAACTTGATCGCCAACAACAACTTCTACTTCACCAGCAGCGTTTTTGAATTGATCAATTGAGATAACACTCTCAGATTTAAGACCTGCATCAACAATAACATTGTCTTTATTAACGGCAACGATTGTGCCTTTAATAATTGAACCAGGGCGTGTTTCGATTTCTTTTAAACTTTCTTCGAAAAGTTCTGCAAAATTTTCCATCATAACTTATTTATAACTCAGTTATTAATCCAGTCGACTTCATGTCTCATGGGGTTATTAAATTAGCTTCGGTACATCCTTGACGTAAGCTTTAGTTAATTTTATTTTTTAAATATTAAAAAATAAAAGGTTTATGTTAATTTTCCATTCGCAAATGAAAGGACTTTATTAACCACTTCCTGTATGGAAAGGTCAGTAGAGTCGATTATTAACGCTCCTTCTGCAGGAACAAGCGGGGCAACTTTTCGGCTGCTATCTCGCTCATCTCGTTGACGTATGTCATCCAAAAGGCGCCCGATTTTAACATCAAAGCCTTTCTCTTTCAACTGATTAAATCGTCTCTGTGCACGTTCTTCAGCACTTGCTGTTAAAAACACCTTTACGGGCGCATTTGAAAACACAACCGTTCCCATATCTCGTCCATCAGCAACTAACCCTGGTGTAACGCAGAAAGCACGTTGACGACGTAATAAAGCTTCACGTACTCGAGGAAATGCGGCCACTTTCGATGCTAACGCACCGATGTCTTCACTGCGAATGGTATTAGTCACATTTTCACCTTCTAAAATGACTTTTCCTTCACCTTGGCTACTGATTTCAAATTGCACATCTAAATGTGCCGCCATAGGAATTAGTGGTTCTTCATCATCAAGACTAACATGATGATGTTGAGTTGCCACGGCAAGTACACGGTAAATAGCACCACTATCAAGTAAGTGCCAACCTAGTTGTTCAGCTACAAGTCTGGCAACTGTCCCTTTGCCTGCCCCGCTTGGGCCATCAATTGTAATTACGGGGATTTGTTCATTCATATGATTTCCTTGTTTTCTAAGCGTACAATCATTATAGTTGATTTATCGTTGATAATGACTGACCTAGGATAAAAGTGCGCGCATTATACGGGATTTATATCTCAAAATCGCCTAAAAAATCACTCTCTTACATATTTAGCAAGAGATTTGCGCTAACTTATCAAAATAATCAGGAAATGTTTTCGCCGTACATTTAGGGTCATTTATAGTGACAGGTGTATCACTCAAGGCAACAAGAGAAAAACACATGGCAACTCGATGATCGTTGTATGTATCAATCTCAGCATGTTTCAATGATTTTGGCGGAGTAATCGAAATATAATCTTCACCTTCTTCAACTTCTGCCCCAACCTTTCTGAGTTCTGTTGCCATAGCAGTTAATCTATCAGTTTCTTTTACTCGCCAGTTATAGATATTTCGGATAGTAGTTGTACCTTGAGCAAAAAGTGCAGTTGTCGCTATAGTCATCGCAGCATCTGGTATATGATTCATGTCCATATCCACCGCAGTAAGGGGTTTACCTACAACAGTGATAGACTCATCACCCCAAATAACCTCCGCACCCATTTTTTCAAGAACATCTGCAAAGTGCTTATCTCCCTGAACACTTAGCTTACCCACGCCATGCACGGTGATTTTGCCACCTTTAATAGCACCTGCCGCTAAAAAATATGATGCTGAAGAGGCATCACCTTCAACCATGTACTTGTCTAAAGCTTGGTACGACTGGCCTCCTTTAACAGTGAAAGACTTATAGTCATTATTCTGCACGTTAACACCAAATCTTTGCATAATATCAAGCGTAATATCGATGTATGGCTTAGAGACTAACTCACCGTCAATTTTTATATCGGTATCTGTCCCTAACAAGGGTGCTATCATCAAAATCGCGGTTAAAAACTGACTGGATATTGAGCCATCAATGCTCACTGTATTTCCTGTTAACGCTTTACCTATTATTTTTACCGGTGGATAATTTTTATTTTCTAAATAGTCTATATTAGCGTTGAGCTGTGCTAATGCATCAACTAAATGACCAATTGGACGTTCTTTCATTCTCGGTTCGCCAGTTAAGATATATTCACCTTCACTCGCTGCAAGTGCTGCGCACAATGGGCGCATAGCTGTACCTGCGTTACCTAGGAAAAGTTCCAATGGTTCTTTAGTTTTGAAAAAGCCATTATTTCCGATAACGGTACACTCGGTGCCGCAATCACTTAGGGTATATTCAACACCAAGGCTTTTTAATGCATTTAGCATATGATTAATGTCATCACTAACCAATAAGTTAGTGATTTTAGTCACGCCGTTAGCTAATGCAGCAATTAACAATGCGCGATTAGATAAGCTTTTTGATCCCGGTAAAAAAACCTCACCATTAATTTTATCTATTGGATTTAATGTTAACTGTTCCATACTAGCTATTTCCTTTTTCAAATTTTTGCATGAAAATAACAAGTGCTTGTACACCTTCAATTGGCATAGCATTATAGATACTTGCACGCATACCACCAACGATTCGATGGCCTTTGAGTGCCATTAAGCCCTGTTTTTCTGCTTGTGCGACAAAATTTTCATTTAAACTTTCATCGTTGAGCCAAAATGGAATGTTCATTTTACTGCGATATTGCGTATCAATAGTATTGTTATAGAAATCACTGCCATCGATAACCTGATAGAGTAATTCAGCTTTTGCTTGGTTTACTTTGGCAATCGCTTTAACACCACCCAGTTCTTTAAGCCATTGAAAAACTAGACCGGCTAAATACCAAGCATAAGTAGGTGGTGTGTTATACATAGAGTCATTATCAGCTGAGGTTTGGTAATTCATAATGCAAGGTGTTGCCCGTTGAGCATTACCAAGCAAATCTTCACGAACAATAACGAGTGTTAAACCAGACGGGCCAATATTTTTTTGTGCGCCTGCGTAAATAAGGCCAAATTTAGTCACATCAATTTCATGGGATAAAATGGTCGATGACATATCTGCAACTAAAGGGACACCATATGTGTTGGGTATTTCATTAATTTCAATGCCATCAACTGTCTCATTTGGGCAGTAATGTACATACGCAGCATCACTATTTAATGCCCATTTAGCATTAGGTATAAGACTAATTTCACCGTCATCGTGCTCTTCGCGAATATTAATAACGTTAATAGTACCAAAGTTTTTAGCTTCAATAGCGGCTGCTTTTGACCACGAGCCATTAACAATGTAGTCAGCTGATTTACCTTGAGGTAATAAGTTTAGCGGGACAGCAGAAAACTGACCTCGACCACCACCATGACAAAATAATACTTTATAATTATCAGGAATGGACATTAACTCGCGTAAGTCTGCCTCCGCTTGGAATGCCATTTTCATATAGATGTTACTACGGTGGCTCAATTCCATCACAGAACTACCGGTGTCATTCCAATTAATAAACTCAGCTTGTGCTTTGCTCATTACTGCTGTTGGTAACATTGCAGGCCCGGCACAAAAATTAAAAACTTCTGACATTTTCTTATTCTCAAATAAATTTAAAGTAATACACGCTCTTTCACATCCATGTGACCGCGAAATACCGTTCATCCTGAACATAAAAAAGGCGGTGATTAGCCGCCCCTTTTTTGTTGTTAACTACGTTTATTCTTTGTCGTCGTCTATCGCATCATCTTCAGTAGCTTGTTGAGCACTTTGCTCTGGGCTATGTTCTGAACTATCTACTGAATTACCTTCTGAGCTTTGTTCTGGAGATGCATCATCTTGATTAACTTCTCCTTCAACATTTTCACCCTCAAACTCGGTAGGCTCTTCAACTTCATCAATACGCTGTAAAGCAACAACATGTTCATCTTCACTCGTACGAATTAAACGAACACCTTGCGTATTACGACCAATAACACTCACTTCATTTACCCGAGTACGTACTAACGTGCCGTTATCGGTAATGACCATGATTTCATCTAATTCTTCAACTTGCACAGCACCCACAACAGGACCATTTCTATCGCTTACTTTAATAGAAACAACACCTTTAGTCGCGCGGCTCTTCGCTGGATATTCAGCTAAATCGGTACGTTTACCATAACCATTTTCAGTAATGGTTAAAATTGGACCATCATTTTTAGGGACAATTAAAGAAACAACTTTTTGATCACCGTCTAACTTAATGCCGCGAACACCAGTACCCGTTCGGCCAATAGGTTTTAATGCCCATTGCTCTAGACCTGTTTCAGGGTCAATTTTTATTTCACCGGTTTCGCTATCGTGCTTTTTCTCATTGAAGCGAACCACTTTACCTGCATCAGAGAACAACATAATATCATTATTACCATCGGTAATATCGACACCAATCAAGGTATCATCATCACGTAGATTAAGTGCGATAATACCGTTAGCTCTTTGGTTCTTATAAGCCGTTAATGCTGTTTTCTTCACGGTACCTGACGCTGTTGCCATGATGATATATTTATCTTCTTCATACTCACGTACAGGTAAAATAGCGGTAATTCGTTCATCATTTTCAAGCGGTAGTATATTAACAATAGGACGACCACGAGCAGTACGACTCGCTAGTGGTAATTGATATACTTTCAACCAATATAATTTACCACGATCTGAGAAACATAAAATAGTATCGTGGGTGTTAGCAATCAACAAGCGTTCAATGAAATCTTCTTGTTTCATCTTAGTTGCGGCTTTACCTTTACCACCACGTTTTTGTGCTTGGTAATCTGACAGTATTTGGTATTTAACATAACCTTCGTGAGAAAGTGTTACTACAACATCTTCTTCAGTTATTAAGTCTTCTAATGACAAGTCATGAGAAGCATTGGTAATTTCTGTACGGCGTTCATCCCCAAATTCATCACGAATGGCTTCAAGCTCTTCACAAATAATTTCCATTAAACGTGTCGGCTCAGCAAGAATATGCATCAACTCTGCGATGACATCTAGCAAGCCTTTATATTCAGCTAGAATTTTTTCATGTTCTAAGCCTGTCAACTTGTGCAAACGCAAATCTAAAATAGCTTGTGCTTGAACAGGTGTTAGATAATATTGGTTATCAAGAATACCAAACTCTGGCTCTAACCATTCAGGACGTGCAGCGTCATTACCCGCAGCACTAAGCATGTCTGCAACATTACCTAAATCCCAACCACGTGAAATTAATGCTTCTTTGGCTTCACTTGGTGTAGTTGAGGTTTTAATTAATTCAATGATTGGATCTATATTTGCTAGGGCAATTGATAAACCTTCAAGTAAATGAGCGCGTTCACGTGCTTTTCTTAATTCGAAAATAGTACGGCGTGTCACTACTTCACGGCGATGTAGAACAAACGCTTCTATCATTTCTTTTATATTGAATATTTTTGGTTGGCCATTAGTCAATGCCACCATATTCAAACCAAAAGACACTTGCATTTGTGTTAGCTTATATAGGTTATTTAAAACAACCTCACCCACTTCACCACGTTTGACTTCAATCACCATACGCATGCCGTCTTTATCAGACTCGTCACGTAGCGCGGAGATACCTTCAAGACGTTTTTCTTTAACAAGTTCAGCCATTTTTTCAATCAGGCGGGCTTTGTTAACTTGGTAGGGTAATTCATGCACAACAATAGTTTCTTTACCTGTGCTTTCATTGACTTCAATACCCGCGCGAGCGCGAATCTTTATTTTACCGCGTCCGGTGCGGTAAGCTTCTTCAATACCTGCACGACCACTGATTATTCCGGCGGTGGGGAAGTCTGGACCTGGTATATAAGTTAATAACTCTTCAAATGAAATATCGCTATTTTCAATGAGTGCTAAACAAGCATTAATAACTTCAGTTAAGTTATGTGGTGGAATATTCGTTGCCATACCTACCGCAATACCCGAACTACCATTAACGAGTAAATTAGGAATACGCGTTGGCATAACAGCAGGAATATGTTCGGTACCATCATAGTTAGGAACGAAATCGACCGTTTCTTTATCTAAATCAGCTAGGATAGAATGAGCAATTTTAGACATACGGATTTCGGTATAACGCATTGCTGCTGCACTATCACCATCAACCGAACCAAAGTTACCTTGACCATCTACTAACATGTATCGGAGTGAAAAAGGCTGCGCCATACGAACAATTGTATCGTAAACTGCAGTATCACCATGAGGATGATACTTACCGATAACATCACCAACCACACGGGCTGATTTTTTATAAGCTTTATTCCAATCATTACCTAATACTTCCATAGCGAACAATACGCGACGATGTACAGGTTTTAAACCATCACGTACATCAGGCAATGCACGCCCAACAATAACGCTCATGGCATAATCTAGATAGGAAGTTTTTAACTCATCTTCAATATTTACTGGAACTATTTCTTTGGCCAGATCTGACATAAATAGATGTATCCCTTAACTTAAAACGTAACTATAAAATCACTTAGATTTTTATTATTATCTTTTCATAACAAACATAAATCAACGCAGCATATTAGCATAGTTTTTGTTGATGCCAAACAGCTTTATTTAGTCGTTTTAATGGCGTTTTTATCACCGTAAATAAAGTCTACTATTTATGCTTAGAAAATGAGCTAAAAAACATTTATTGATCTATTTAATTAGTTTCATCATTGTTTATGGTTGGTATAACTAAAAGTTTCGTTTAGAATCTGCTCATCTGTATTTCAACTAGATTAACTCATGACTGAACATAATAGCGTGCATAATGTAAATGAAGACGAAATTGCTAAATTTGAAAATATCGCTAGCCAGTGGTGGGATTTAACAGGTGATTTTAAACCTCTACATCAGGTTAACCCGTTAAGAGTTCAATTCATTTGCCAACACATTGCTGGGCAAAAACAAGAACTATTTTCTAAATCAATAATTGACGTAGGTTGTGGTGGTGGAATATTAACAGAATCATTAGCTAAATTAGGTGCCACTGTAACCGGTATAGATATGGGTACAGAGCCACTTAATGTAGCTAAACTTCACGCATTAGAGTCTAATCTAACCATTAATTATGAAAAAATTACCGCTGAAGAAAAGGCGCAACAGTGCAACGAGACATTTGACATGGTGACTTGTATGGAAATGCTTGAACATGTACCTGATCCTGCTTCCGTGATAAATGCGTGCGCAACATTAGTAAAACCAGGTGGTTTAGTGTTTTTTTCAACACTAAATAAAACCGTTAAATCTTACCTACTCGCCATTTTAGCCGCAGAAAAAATATTGAAGTTGGTGCCTGACGGAACGCATGATCATGACAAATTTATTAAACCTTCACAATTAATCGCTTGGGCAGAAGAAAGTCAATTAAAATGTATTGATGCCAGTGGCATTCATTATAATCCAGTGACAGAAAATCATAAGTTGGTGACCAATTTAGATGTTAACTATATTCTGTGTTTTAAAAAAGTGTAAAAATTAATAGCATTCGTTTTAATTTTTAAGCAAATTGCGTAAACAACAAACACAAAACCCCATAAGTCATTGTTAAGTATTGGCTTTATTTTATATTTTTGAAGTTCACATCTAAAAACATCAAAATAACTAAATTTTTTTCACCAAAAAACATTAAAAAAATATTGCTTTTACTAAGTTACTACATGAATTAACCTTACTAGGTTAGTTGTTACTAACCCTTATTCAACAGGTAAAAAGCCAACGAAAAATCAAGTTATTTTATCGCTTGCATTCAAAGCGAAACCTCACTATCTTGTGCTTAGCTTTATAAAAAGCCCTAGATGTTGTGCGTTTGACTTTTTAAGCGTCTTTAGGGAAATAATAAAAAAAGAGCTTTTTCAGTTATAAGTCTTATCGCTTATAAATGAAAAAAGCATACTGAAAATTTAGTAACTATTTACATCACAGGTCTTTCATGAATAATAATCTTTTTGTTACCAAACGCAATGGCGAAAAAGAATCAATCGATTTAGAAAAAATCCATCGTGTTATTGATTGGGCTGCAGCGGGTCTAGAAGACGTTTCTGTTTCTCAAGTTGAACTTAAATCACACATTCAGTTTTATGATGGTATTAAAACTGAAGATATTCATGAAACCATCATAAAAGCTGCTGCTGATTTAATTTCAGAAGAAACACCTGACTATCAGTACCTATCTGCTAGGCTGGCTGTATTTCACCTGCGTAAGAAAGCCTATGGTCAATTTGAACCACCTAAACTTTATGATCACGTCGTTAAATTAGTTGAAGCAGGTAAATATGATCAACACTTGTTAATTGATTATGACCAAGATGATTTTGAACATATGTCATTATTTTTAGACCATACACGTGATCTAAACTTTAGTTATGCTGCGATAAAGCAACTTGAAGGCAAGTATCTTGTTCAAAACCGTGTTAACGGTGAAATTTATGAAAGCGCCCAGTTTTTATATATTTTAGTTGCTGCCTGTTTATTTGCAAAATACCCTAAAGAAACTCGCTTAAGTTATGTTGAAGGCTTTTATAACGCCATTTCAACCTTTAAATTATCACTACCAACGCCAATAATGGCAGGCGTACGTACACCAACGCGCCAATTTTCTTCCTGTGTATTGATTGAATGTGATGATTCATTAGACTCAATTAATGCCGCTTCAAGTGCTATTGTTAAATATGTATCACAACGCGCTGGGATCGGTGTAAACGCTGGTCGTATTCGCGCTTTAGGTAGTGCTATTCGAAATGGTGAAGCTTTTCATACTGGCTGCATTCCTTTTTACAAACACTTTCAAACAGCGGTTAAAAGCTGTTCTCAAGGTGGTGTTCGCGGTGGGGCTGCCACGTTATTCTATCCACTTTGGCATTTAGAAGTTGAAAGTTTACTTGTATTAAAAAATAACCGAGGCGTTGAAGAAAACCGCGTTCGTCATTTAGACTATGGTGTACAATTCAACAAAGTAATGTATCAGCGCTTAATAAAAGGCGGCTACATCACTTTATTTAGCCCAAGTGATGTACCGGGTCTTTATGATGCATTTTTTGAAGATCAAGACAAATTCGAACAACTGTATGTTCAATACGAAAATAATGAGTCAATTCGTAAAAAACGTATCAAAGCCATAGAGTTATTTACATTATTTGCGCAAGAACGCGCAAGTACAGGTCGTATTTATTTACAAAATGTTGATCACTGTAATACTCATAGCCCGTTTGATCCAAGTAAAGCCCCTATTCGTCAAAGTAACTTGTGCTTAGAAATTGCGTTGCCAACTAAACCAATGAAAGATGTCAATGATGAAAATGGTGAAATTGCGCTATGTACTTTATCTGCTTTTAATTTAGGTGCGATAGACTCTTTAGATGAATTAGAAGGTTTGGCTGACCTAGCTGTACGGGCGCTTGATAGCTTACTTGATTACCAAGACTACCCTATTCCTGCAGCTAAAAATGCAAGTTTAGCTCGTAGAACATTAGGTATAGGTGTTATAAACTACGCCTATTATTTAGCGAAGAATGGTCTTTACTATTCCAATGGTAGTGCTAACAATTTAACGCATAGAACTTTTGAAGCTATTCAATATTATTTACTTAAAGCTACCAATTTGCTAGCAAAAGAACAAGGTGCTTGCCCTAAGTTTAATGAAACACGTTTATCACAAGGTATATTACCTATTGATACCTACAAAAAAACGATTGATGGTATTACGGGTGAACCTTTGCATTTAGACTGGGAATCATTACGTGCTAGCATAAAAGAGTTTGGTGTAAGAAATTCAACTGTTTCGGCCTTAATGCCATCAGAAACCTCATCACAAATATCTAATGCTACAAACGGTATAGAACCACCACGTGGTTTAATCAGCGTCAAAGCAAGTAAAGACGGTGTTTTAAAACAAGTAGTACCTGAGTATAAAAAGCTTAAGCAAAACTACGAATTACTATGGAATATTCCAAGTAACGAAGGTTATTTAGAGCTAGTCGGTATTATGCAAAAATTTATTGATCAAACAATTTCAGCAAATACCAACTACGATCCATCTAAATTTGTTGGTGGCAAAGTGCCTATCAAACAAGTACTAAAAGATATTCTAACCGCCTATAAACTTGGTATTAAAACCATGTATTATCATAACACGCGCGATGGTGCCAGTGATGATGTAGAAGTGGAAGACGATGACTGTGCCGGCGGCGCATGTAAGATATAGCTCAATAGTCATACAAAATAATACACAATTAAATGAGTTTAGATAAGTATAGACTCTTTGTCACCCCTCTCAAACTATAGCGGTGATACTTTAAGGAATACAAAAAAATGACGTACACCACGTTTAATCAAATCCCAAATAATGCTTTATTAGAACCAATGTTCTTAGGTAATAGCGTCAATGTGTCTCGCTATGATCAACAGCGCTACATGGCTTTTGAGAAACTAATTGAAAAACAATTATCATTCTTTTGGCGTCCTGAAGAAGTGGATGTATCAAAAGATAGAGCAGATTGGCAAAATTTAACCGATTCAGAAAAACATATCTTTATTTCTAATTTAAAGTATCAAACACTATTGGATTCAATGGCAGCCCGTTCTGTTAATGCTGTTTTCTTACCTTTAGTCTCTTTACCTGAAGTGGAAACTTGGATAGAAACGTGGGCATTTAGTGAAACCATTCACTCTCGCTCTTACACGCATATTTTACGAAACTTGTTCACCTGTCTCTTATACACATCTCCGAGCCCACGAGACGGACTCCTATCT